>TARA_B110000008_G_scaffold277657_1_pt1 | contig 15882 bp, 11 predicted proteins | sample TARA_B110000008 | Tara Oceans TARA_B110000008 (sample SAMEA4396496) | marine metagenome | biome: Westerlies Biome; feature: [DCM] deep chlorophyll maximum layer (ENVO:01000326); material: water (ENVO:00002006), including particulate matter (ENVO:01000060) such as... | depth 40 m
AATATCTTCATTCTTATACTCGTCATGAAATTCTTTCAATTTTCCTACCAATTGATTGTTTATGGTCAAGGAATTTCCAGCGTGTGAAAAAACTGGATATTTGCTTGGCAAATTGTCGACCAGAGGTACGATTTTGAAAGAGCTCTCGGAATCGGATTGAATGGTAAAACCAAACTCCTCTTTTTCCAAAGCTTTGGACAACTCATTCAAGGTCTTGGAAAGATTAGAACCTATCTGAACTTGAGATTCGGTTGCATTACTATCCTCAATTTTTGTCACAAAAATAAACTCTTTTTCTTTCGAACCATAAGAAATTCTAAGGGAATCATTCTCCTTAGGTTGTTTATCTATAGAGATAGTTACAATCTCAGGAGCACTAGTGTTTAAATCATCAGAATCCAAAAGAAGTAAATGGGCATTCCATGCAAACTGATTGGCAAACAAATCAAGTTCACCTTCTTTCTCTAAGGTAAATCCACCTTCTGAATAAATTCTATCCACTTGATTGGCTCGAAAATGCCGAAAAAGAGTGGATTCAACAAAGCTTGTTTTTACACCCTGACGGATTCCAACATATTCCATAACTCGGGATCGATTTTCATCATTAGCCAAATTAGGATCCAATTCTCGGACATATTTATTAAAACCATCATTAATTCCGACATGGGATTCCTCTTCGGCTAGATATCCCCATGATTTAGCCTGAGCTTCCATCACTAGTTTAGCCCGTAAAGATGCCTGGGAAAACTTGGGATCGTAACTACCTGAACGAGCAATTTCTCTGGCTTTAAAATTTTTCGGCAAATTAGGCCATGACTGCATAAAACTAAAAAGCCTCTGCAAGGCGGAACGATCGAAATCCTGCTGGTTAGCTTGAAAACCAGCCTGCAATTGAGTCTGCAAGGATTCCATAAATTTTCTATCTGCATCATCCATACTTTCGGCCAAAGGTGGAATAACTGCCCCAAAATCTGAAGCTACCCTATTCTCTATCGATAGAAAGCGCATTTCATCTGGATCATTTAGGTCATGACCATAAAACTCTTTCTTTTCCCGGTTGGGATCTGGAAGGAGATCGAACACCGATGCCCCCTGAGCGAGATATAGGACAAAGGAAAAAATAACCACGAAAAGTAATAGAACAAATACGATCTTTCCTTTTTTCGAAATAAAATTTTGTATAGCTGTAATCATGGGGCTGAATATAAATAAAAAGGTAAGATCATGGACAAGAACCAGAATACGTCAAACCTTACACGATGCTAAAGATTTTCAATTAATTGGGTTTCAGAACGGGACGATCGGAAAAAATTAATGAGCTCATCCAACTTTGCCGCCTGGTTCCATCTTCGTTTAAAAAAGGTCGGGTTATCAGCATTTTCTCCAAGCATAAATTATTTCCGTGATCATTCTCCCAACTTAGAAAATACTTATAAGTTTCATCGGGAACAACTTTGCCCGCTTCTTTGGATTCATCAAAGTGAACAGTAACTGTAATTTGGTCTCCTCCCCATTTCCATTTCCCCGTGAATACCTGCTCCTGCCCCATAGTCTCAACCCGAACATCGTTATCGTCCAAAAAAATAATCTCAAAGGGATAAGAAGCCTTACGGGATTTGCCCACATTACGCATAAGCAATATTGGACTACCATCATCATTGCTTAATCCATCTTTGGTCTGAAAAGCAAAACGGGCACCCGTTTTTACCAGATAATATTCGGATGGTGATTTACCATCTTCAAAAAAAATACTCCTGTAGCCATCCTCAACTTTCCATTTTCCTGTTCTAACAACTTCTTTCATCTTGGGGTGTTGAAATTTAAGTTGAGAAAGAAAGCCCTCCGGAACCTGCCTTAACACAACTTCGATGCTACATTTATTTCCCTGGGTTACAAGGGGGGCTTCATATACTTCATACACCCAGTCCTTAATCTCTCCTTTAAAACTTCCTTCAGGTTCTTTTTGTCCACAAGAACACAAAAAAAACAAAAGACATGAAAGAACTGAGACAACCTGTAGAGACATTATAACTTAAAATCAGACACGATTAACAAACTTAAAGATAAATCGTACTTTATTCAATCATTTCCCCGTTGGAAAAAATCATTTTTTTCATCTCTCGATGGTACAACCAACTCGCCAATAAAAACCCAATAGCAAAAAACATAGACCATCTAGTATTATCTTTCTCCTCCTTATTAAAAAGCAATTCTGATTTTTTAATTTCCCCAAGGCTCGATTTTATTCTTTCCTCGGGATACAATCGAGGAGATCCATTACCAACCACCCCAGGAATGTAGGTATGCTTCGAGTCTTTTCGCTTGATCAAAAGTAATGCATCCCGTTCTCGATCATACTTTAAAAAATCATCCCAAATAAAATAATCATCCTCAGATGTTTTCCCATCTCCAATAAACTGCCAAAGCTTTTTTCCACTCGCCTCTTCCCTGCTTTTTTTAAACCGTTTAAATTTCAATTTAAACAAACCATCCTCCTTACTCCACTCTCCAACCACATCTTGTCCGCCATCACCTTCTTCATCATAATTTCCAGGAACAATCCCCCAAGCCTGCCCCGTTAAAAATCCCGCACCTAACTGGTAACTATCAAGTAAGCCCTCGAGGGAATATTCAGTCCATGGAGACGGAGCAATAAAAAGATAGCACGAGTACATAATATAAAAGAGAAAAGATACTCCCCCCACCATTGCGGTAATACCACGTTTCGTCTTAAGTGTGCTTACCTTTTCATTAAGCTTGAACTTCAACTCTCTTTTCAAGCGAAGTTCTTCCACATCAATGTCTGAATCTTCGGATTTTGATTCCACTTTTATACCGAAACGGGAAATATCTCCAATCCGAGGAAGGGCTTCCATAGAATGGGCACAGGATTCAAAGGGTTCCCTACCGTCCTGACCAATAGCTTGTGACACCCACTCCTCCCACTCAGTCCAGTTTTCGGAGGCGGATGAATTTCCTCCAACCTTTTCAATTGCCCACTGAGCAATTTTTCCCAGCGCAAATAAATCCCATTTTTCTTCCGGCATTTCCAAATGATCTACTCCATTCGGGCGAAAACCCTCCCCAATTAAGGAAGAAGCTCGGCTGTCCATATTGATCACAGAAACCTCCTTCTTTTCCTCTTCGGACAAACCAAAGGGAGTGAATAAGTTTAACCGGTATAATCCAAACTCCGTAATAAAACCTTCCCACTCTCCCTGAGCGTTCCTTTGTACTAGAATATTCGAGGGCTTTAGATTTCCATGGCAAACGCCCGAAAGGTGAGCTTTGTAAATTCCTTGATGCAAGCATGCGATAATCGACAATAAATGATCAGTTGAAATTTCATCAGGTTCGTATTCGCAGAGATTTTCAAGATTCTGAATATAGTGTAATTCAGTTGCGATTCCATCCTCCTCGTTTTCGCCGTGCTCGATGGTCACTTCAGTTTCTTTTCCTTCCAACCACGGATATCGAATCCAATGCTTCCACTTAGTCACTCCGGAACTTTGAATCGGCCATATTCCTGCCCCATCTAGTTGTTCCAAAGCTTGGGCTTCCTGCAAAAAATAATCCTGAAAGCCTTTTCTTTCCGAAATTTCACGAGGAATTAATTTAATATAAAATTCTTTTCCTTTTATCTCCCCCTCTGATCCCAGACAATGATAACTTTGACCACATGACCCCTCCCCCAGCCAATTTAAAATGCGGGCAGTACCAATACGAGTTCCGGAAGAAAGCATAGCTCTTGTTTAAAAATTCATTCCCGTTGAAATCATCCCCATTTCAATTTATTTCTCAAAACTCGAAAATATGAATGATCATTTAGTTCGAGAAGCGGAAATGTTTTCTCTGCAAGTGTAATCTGGATAGGAAAATCAGGAATCTTTTCAAATGCAGGCTGACCATCAGCGGAAACCAAGGGGTCATCTACATTATCCAAAGCTTTGACCTGTAGCGATACACCTGCAGGAAAAACTACACTTCGGCTGGTTAAGGTATGAGCTGAAATAGGAGTCATCATTACAACCTGAGCATCTGGATGGGCGATGGGACCTCCAGCGGCTAGGTTGTAAGCGGTGGAACCTGTTGGGGTTGAAAATACGATACCATCACAGGCATAATCACCAACACGCTCGTTTTCCATATGAACAGAAAACCGGGCTAATCGCCCATTTGTACCGCTCTTGATAACCAAGTCATTCAAGGCAAGCTTGGATACTCCACCTGCTTCCTGATATCCAATCATACTGCGATGCCTAATACGGTATTCCCCCGAAAAAAGAATGGGGAGAGAATCTTCCATTTCTTCAGGAGAAAATGTGGCTAAAAAGCCTAACTTACCATGGCGAATCCCAACTACAGGGACTTTATATCGAACCGCTTCGTTCATCATCCCAAGCAGGGTTCCATCACCCCCCACAATAAAGCAAGCATCTACTCCCTCAATAAAACCTGAAGGGCAGGGAAACTCCGAAGTTTTAATCGAAGAAACACCATTAATTTGAGCAATTTGCTTCAAACCAACTGCCAAATCTTCAGCACCGGGTTTAGAAGCATTGATTACAATCGCAATTTTTGTAAGGGGTTTCAAAACAATTTTAAAAGGATAAATAGAATAAAATAGTAATCTAGCCAAAAGATAGCCGTTCGGTCAAGTGTCTGAACGCCAAACAAGTTCTGTTAAAGGAACACCTTTTCCATGAACCGGAATAAGCAACTGATCATGATGGTAATATTTACGAAACCATTTTCTTTGCTTGGCAGCAAGTTGCCTTGTCGACACTTGAATAGCCTCAGCCAAATTCTCTCTCTTTATCTCACCTCGAAAATAAGCCAATGTTTCCCGATATCCAACGGCAGAAGATGCTGGATAATTTTGCATCAAACCAAGCTCTATTAATCCTTCCACTTCTTCAATTAATCCATTCGCTAACATCCATTCCGTTCTCTTTTTTATTAATCCAATTAGATCTTTATCCTCTCGATCAAGCAGACCCGTTTTTTTTTGAAATTCAGAATATGGAATAGGCTTTTTTTTAAATTCTTTTTGTAATTCTTCAAGGGGCAATCCAGTAGCCAAGCATCTTTCAAGGGATTTGATCACCCGAACCGGATTCGACTGGTCCAATTCCCCCACTCCATTAGGGTTTAATTCTTTTAATTTTTCCAGTAATCCATTAAGCCCATCCTCCCGGTACAAACAATCAACATTTTTTTTAATTTCATCGCTTACTGTTACCTCATCAACAACCGCAGAGAAAAAAGAACGAAGATAAAATCCGCTCCCCCCCACCACAAGAATTTTAGAATTTCTTTTACACGCATCCTTAATAATTTTTTTGGCATATATTACATATTTCGAAACATCAAAGCGTTGGTTCACCTTAGACAAGTCTAAGCCATAATGCTTAACCCTTCCCTGCTCTGCTTTGGAGGGTTTAGCCGAACCGATATCCATTCCCTGATATAAGGCAATTGAATCGCAGGATAAAATCTCAGCTCCGTTTTCCTCAGCCCATTCTAATGCTAATTGAGTTTTTCCAGATGAGGTGACTCCCGCCAAAAAATATAGCGTTGGGCTAGTTTTATTCACCAGGCGAAAATGTATAAGTGGGATTTTACATTGATGAAAGTCCGGAGGACAAACTTTTCGCACGCGCTCCAATTTTTTCAATCATAATTTCAGGCTCATCCAAATTTTCTGAAATACAATTTACTAATGCACTTCCTACAACCACTCCATCTGACACTTCACCTACCGCCCGAACTTGTTCAGGACTTGAAATACCAAAACCCACAACTACGGGAAGTTCCGTGTATTTTTTTATTGTGGAAACTCTTTCCTTTAAATCCAGAGCAAGATCTTTCCGCTCACCCGTTACTCCAGCTCTGGAAACATAATAAATAAAACCGGAAGCACTCTCCATAATTTTCGGAATTCGGCTCTCCGGAGTGGTGGGAGCAACAATAAAAATATTCTGTATTCCTTTTTCTCGACAACATGAAACCAATTCACCCGCTTCCTCTGGGGGTAAATCCAGGGTTAAAAAACCATCCACTCCGGCAGAAACGGATCGATTTACATACTCCTCAATACCTTGGGAAAATATCAGATTATAATAGGTGTAAAAAACGATAGGTATTTCGGAAAACTTTCTAATTTCTTCAACTAAGCGAAAAACATCATCTTGTTGAAAACCAGACTCCAATGCACGCTGAGCAGCCAATTGATTGGTCAATCCATCAGCCAACGGATCAGAAAAAGGAACCCCTAATTCAAGCAAATCCACTCCTTGGCTTATCAAGTTTCGACAAACCTCAAGCGAGGTATCGAAATCAGGGTCACATGCACAGACATAACCCACAAAGGCAGGACGCCCTTTTTCCTTGCAGGTTGAAAAAAGTTTCGCGATTCGGTCAATATTCTCCATAAGTATTCACCATGCATCTATTCTCATCATCTGCCTATTTGGCAATGGTAAAGCTTACAATAACGCTTTTATATAAGTGATTTTTATTTACCGAGTCCTTTATCCGATATTCTTTGTCATTCTATCCCCTTATTATTTAAGGAGAATGATTAAACGAGGGGGCTATGGAAAAAAACTTTTTTACAGGCTTGGCTTCTGGCCAACTTTGCTCCCTAAAAATTCCAATAAAAAAAGAATCTGGATACAGGCAGTCAGCGTTGGGGAACTCTCCTCTATAAATACTCTGCTTCAAGCATTTATTGCCGATCCAAAAATTGAGATTGTATTGAGCGGAACCACAAGCACAGGTCAAAAAATAGCCGAACAAAAACATGCAAAAGATATTCTTGCCTTGGGCCCTTTTCCTCTCGATTGGTTTCCATTCTCATCCCTTGCATGGTCTAGAATACAACCCGATCTTGCCATCTGTGTGGATAGCGAGCTTTGGCCCGAACATATGTATCAGGCAAAAAAAAGGAGAGTTCCATTTTTCATAGTCAACGCCAGGCTTTCGGATCGGTCTTTTTCACGACTGAGTTCTTTGGGCATCTTTCGAAATCTATTACTTCCCAATAATTTACGGATCCTCGCATCTTCCGAAAAACAAAGACAGAGGTGGCTAACGATTGGACTAGACGAGCAGAGAACATGCAATACTGGAAACCTGAAAGTAGACATTGCACCCCACAATCCAATAATCGAAGCATTAAAGAATAGGAAAAAGGAAGAACTTGGATTCTCCTCTTCATCCATCGTTTTAGTAGGGATTTCCACTTGGCCAGGCGAAGAAGAATTTTTATTACAATGCCTTGCAGAGATTCGGGATAAAAAATTAGATGCCAGGCTCCTACTTATACCCAGGCATGCAGAAAGAAGAGAGGAAATTGTTAAGAATCTGAATACCTTCCCCTTTTCTTTTCAGCAAAGAACCTGCCCGGATGAAAATCTTTCTGATACCTTAGTCTACTTGGCTGACACAACGGGCGAACTTAATAAACTCATTCAATCCGCAGATCTCGCCTTTTTAGGTAAGACACTCCCCCCTCGGCACGAAGGACAAAATCCTATTGAACCCGTCTCCATTGGATTGCCACTAGTTGTAGGGCCAGAATGTACAAATTTTAGCGAAACCTGTGACGAATTATTGATTCGAGGTGCAGTTCAACAGGGAGAATCTTCAGAGAAAGTTAAAAAGATCATCCTTCAGTTATTTCAATCTGAAAGCCAAAGAGAAAAAATGAAAAAAGCTGGATTGGATTGGCGAAAAGACCAAGGTTCCCCAACCCGGAAAGCTTGCGAAGAATTACAAAATTATTTAACTTAAATTAGCCTCGTTACACCAACTAAACCTTTGAATTAACAAAGGAGATTATATCTTGAAGCAAAGGCTTTGGCCAAATATGCCAGGATGTTGTCCTTCGGATTAAAGAGGCATGTCCATGAGAATTATAAAGCTTTATTTTTGCATCCCCTCCAGAATCGTTAATTTTTTCTGCAAATTTAAAAGCGAGTTCATGTCGAATAATCGGATCAAAAAAACCATGCATAATAAAAAAAGGTGGAATACCGCTTTCCGCTTTTATCCCCAAAGGCATCATTTTCCCTGGATCAAATTCACCGGGAAAAAGATTGCGGTAAAGGAATTCCTTAGTTGGATCAAAGTGAAATGGACATGCCATAGGAATGACTCCCTGGATCCAATCCAATCCCCCTCCCATTTTTTTTAAATATTGGGAATCAAGTCCGACCAGGCTTACGCTGTGTGCACCAGCAGAATGTCCCATAAGAAAAATTTTATTACTGTCCCCACCAAATTCCTTCACATTTTCTCGGGCCCATTTAACGGAAAGAGCCACATCCTCAGGAAAAGCAGGGAATTTCGCCTCTGGGTATAATCTGTAGTTTATGGTTATAAACAAAATTCCACTGCGGGCTAATTGTTTTCCAATAGCTCGGTGATAATCTTTTCGCCCCCACCGCCAACTTCCTCCATGAACAAAAATCACTACGGGAGAACGGTTACATTTTTCTGAAGTTACAACATCGAGTACTTGCTTGGAATTCTCTCCGTAAGATAAATCAATATGTTCTTCAGTCGCAATTTCCTTGGGTAACCAGGAATCTCCAAAAGATACGAGTTGGACACTCAAAAATAAAAAAATTATCCTAACTCTTAATATCACAATGCAAGGTAAAATGGGGCGACAGACCGGATTCGAACCGGCGACCCTCGGCACCACAAGCCGATGCTCTAACCAACTGAGCTACTATCGCCATAATTGAAAGAATTATATCTAAAGATGATCAGGGATTCGTCAACGAGAAAGCATGCCCGAAACAACCGAGCTTTCTTGACCAATTACTCAACCTAAGACATTATGATCCTTTTTACCATTATGTTACAAGCTGGAATTGTTGGCCTACCAAATGTAGGCAAGAGTACTCTTTTTAATGCCCTTACCAAAACCCGTAAAGCGGAGGCTGCTAATTACCCGTTTTGTACAATCGATCCAAATGTCGGAGTGGTTCTCGTCCCGGATAACAGGTTACCCAAGTTAGCTGAGATGGTTGGTACTCAAACCATTATTCCGGCCGCAATTGAAATGGTTGATATTGCAGGCTTGGTTGAAGGGGCAAGCAAGGGCGAAGGTCTTGGAAATAAATTTTTAGCGAATGTCAGGGAAGTCGATGCCATCGTTCATGTGGTGAGATGTTTCGAGGATGAGGATATCATTCACAATATGGGACGGGTCAATCCAGTCAGTGATGCAGAAATCATTATGACCGAATTAATTTTAGCAGATGTGGAATCGGTAACCGGACAACTTCATAAAACCACTAAAAAAGCACGTGGAAATGATAAGGATGCAGAAATCAGTGTCGCACTTCTTGAACGATTACTGCCTCACTTGAACGAAGGAAAACCCGCAAACCTTCTCCCTATGGATGAGGATGAAAGCAAAAGATTGAAAAGCTTTTGCTTACTCAGTGCCAAACCAATGCTCTATGCATGTAATGTAAAAGAAGATGAAATTGCTGATTTTTCTTCTAATAAATATGTGGAGGAATTAAAAAACTGGGCCGCTGAACAACAAGATGCAGATTCATGTGTAATTTCTGCCAAAATGGAGGAGGAATTATCCGAACTTCCCGAGGAAGATGTCACAGAATATTTAGAGTCGATGGGAGTGTCTGACTCTGGAGTGTCAACTCTGATTCAATCTACTTACGACCTGCTCGGACTTGCCTCTTATTTAACTGCCGGAGAAAAAGAAACCCGAGCATGGACTTTCAAGAAGGGTATGACTGCACCTCAATGTGCCGGTGTTATTCATACTGATTTTGAAAAATCGTTTATTAAGGCAGAAGTAGTCTCCTATGATGATTTGATTGAAACTGGTTCCATGCAAGCAGCTCGAGAAGCAGGTAAACTGAGGCTCGAGGGAAAAGAATATATTTTTGCCGACGGGGATGTCACCCTCTTCAAATGCAACGCTTAATATTAGCTTACTTCGCTTGCTATAGAGGTTTCTTTGCATAGTATTATTCTAAGTCTTTCCTCTAATAAGAGACCAAAACATTTTATCTATTTTTTAATCTTTTATAAGATAAAAGCTTTGAACTACATTTATTGATACAACCATTCTTTCTAACCCTTTCCTCACACTGCTAAATTAACGGATACCATGTCTGTGAATACATTCCTTAAATACCATCGAGCATTTTTAAAATTTCTGCTCTCATCCATTTTGGTATTATCTTTTTTTTCATGTGCTGAAGAAGCATCTATTCAATCTTATTCCATCCCATCTGAATATGATGGTCCAATTGTAACTTGGAAATTACCTGACAATTGGGGTGAGAATCCAGACCTTTCTGGTCCCATGGCAGGTTCATTCCATGTAAAAACTAAAGAAGGTCCTCAAGGACGAATTGGAGTTATGCCCTTTCGCGAGCAGGTTTCGACTGTTGATGTTGCTAATATGTTTGGTCGAGAAATGGGTTATCCTACTTTTACCGAATCCACGCTTGCGCCCTTAGTTCAGAAAAAAGAAATCGGAAATCGTACATTTGAATGGCTCGTTCTGAAAGCGAAAAGCGATCCGGCATTTTCTTCTCCACGGACTGCCCTTCTTGCACTTTTGAGGCAAGAAGGTGAAACCTGGCTCTTTCCCTTTATCGCAAATCAGAAATTAGTACTTAAAGAATCTGAAAATTTTACTCAGTTTTTGGGTTCATGCACTCTCCGCTCAGCCAAGAATAACCCCATTATTGCACGCTCTCCTTTTCCAAAAAATAGAACGACAAAACCATCTCCCCCTCCCCCGTCACGAGACAATCCATGGATTTGGGAAATCCCATCCACCTGGAAAGATGGGAAAACTTCCTCCATGCGAATAGCCAGTTTAAGGGTAGATGATCAAAATGGCAGTGAACTAGATATTTCAGTAACCACATTCCCTGGTGATGTCGGTGGTCTTCTCGCCAATGTTAATCGTTGGGTCGGGCAAATTGAATTATCCCCCGTTAGCCAATCATCACTCGAAAAATATTGCACCCCGTTCACAATAGCAGGAAATTCAGGGCATTTCATCGAGGCCTATGGAGAAAAGGAAGCGGTTCTTGCTGGGGCATTATTTTTGGAAAAAGAATCTTGGTTCTTTAAACTTCTAGGTAATAAGAGCCTCGCAGAAAAAGAAAAAGAAAATTTCATCATGTTCCTTCATTCAATCTCCCCCAAATCAGGATCAGAAAAGAAATGAACGAAAATAAGAAAAAAAATACTCTCAGCCAAAGAAGAAAAAACTTCAGTTTCCTGCTCCCCTTTGCTTCGCTCAGGCTCACCATTACCCTATTGAGCTTGTCCATGATTTTGATTTTTGTGGCCACATTAGAGCAGGTAAGAATTGGAATCCGCGGAGCTCTTGCGGAATATTTTGAATCGTTTTATGGTATTTGGTACTACCCAGAAAAATTTTGGGGTGGTGAATATCTCCAAGATATTCCTTTACCCATTCCTGGTGGTTATTTACTTGGAGGTCTCCTTATCATTAATCTGTCTGCAGCTTATATTGTAAGATTCCAATGGACCTTAAAAAAAGCCGGAATACAACTCATTCACTTAGGCATCATTCTTCTGTTGATCGGGCAGCTGACAACTCAGGCGATTCAGGAAGAATCCAGGATGCAGATAAATAAGGGTGAAAAAAGTAATTTCATCGAGCGTTTTCACGGAGTTGAACTGGCACTTCGTGATGTAACCGACCCAGTTACAGAGCAGGTGATTACCATTCCACAGAAAACTTTGGAAAAAGGTGGTTCTCTGACAGATCAATCCTTACCTTTCACCATCAAAGTTCATCACTTTGGCGTGAATTGCGACTTTGATAGTGTTGAGCCAAACAAGCCCAAATCGAAAATCGTGGAATTTGTAAATCGTGGGGTCGGAAAGTCTGCAAACTTAAATGTCATTGAAAAAGAGGAGGATTTTAGCAGTGACGGTGCAAACTTCGGTTATCTTGTTCTCGAATTACTGGATCAAGGAAAAAGCCTTGGACAATGGTTAACCATAGCCCATCCTGCGGGTAATGAAGTTTGGTCACAACTCTCGCCCAAATTAGCTGACCTTTCTTTTCAGTCAATAAGACACAAGGGAAAGCTCTGGGGAATCACTCTCAGACAAAAGAGGGAATACCTGCCGTTTGCAATTGAACTCCTGGATATAGAAAATGAATATTATCAAGGTACCGAGATTCCTTTTAATTTTGAAAGTGATATCAACCTGCACCTAGAAGGAAATCAGACCCGTCGAGCATTAGTCTACATGAATACCCCACTACGCCACGGAGGGCTGACTTTTTACCAATACCAAATGAATGATGCCGCAAACTATTCTGTTTTTCAGGTCATTAATAACCCGAGTTGGCTCGTTCCATATATTGCCTGTATTTTAGTTTCTATCGGGATGCTTTGGCAATTTAGTTTCCACTTGATAAAATTTCTTAGGAAAAATTCAAAATCTCCAGCAAATGCTTAAGATGTTTAAAATCCAAAAGATTCTCTTCGTTTTAATTCTCTTCACGGGTTTATACATTTCTTTTTTTCCGAATACATGGACTCAGGCTTCTTTCTTCGATTTCCTCGGAACAGATAATAATAAAGATACCGATCAAAATGAGACTTTTGACCTCCAAGCATTTTCGAAAATTCCCGTCCTTCGTGGCGGCAGAGTCAAACCCCTCGATAGTGTTGCACGAAATATTTTACTCGTTCTAAGAAACAAGCGAACCGCCCTTCGAGTTTTAGAAAAGTGGGAAGTTGAAAAGATAAATCTTATCAAGACTCTGAAAAAAGATAAGGAAGAATTAAGTGAAGAACAGACAAAATTTCTCAAAAATTTCTCAAAAACCAAAAAGACAACTATACCTCAAGGGGGAATTAAAGTACCGGTAACCGAAGTCGATGCAATTGATTGGTTGGCTCAAGTTCTCTTTGCCCCCGAAAAAGCAGACAAACTCAAAACATTTCTTATAGATCACGACCAAGTTCTTGGTTTGGTTAATCAAAAACTGTTAGATAATGGTAAATTTTACTCCTATGAGGAGTTAAAACCCTTTTTATCGAACATTGATTCATCTGCTCGTAAGGCTGGAGAAGTTGAGACGGAACTTAGGGATAGTTTTCAACAAAACATCATCGAACTTTATAGATCCCTTTTGATTTATAAAAAATTAAAACATTCTTTATCTCCTCCCAATACTCCCGATCGCCCTGAAGTATTGGAACAACTAGGTGTAACTGATTTAGTTTACTCTGCGGAAATAGACCGTGCTCGTAGTGACGAGTATTTCAGGTTTCGGAAATTAACTGCTGAACTTTCTATGGACTCATCGGTTGTTCAATTGGGAAGCGAGGAATTTGCAAGAGTCGTTTTCTTTGTTGACCGTTATAATCAAGCAAACCTTTGGACTGAATTTCTTCCCATTCCTCCCCTGCTTGCAGATGAAGATGGAAAATGGATGAAAGTGACCGAATCTCTTGTTGGATCCGAACCTCTTGAATCAAGAGAGAAACAAAACATGGATCCCGCACGATTTGCACTTACTTTAAGAGAATTGCTTTCATTGGAAAAAAAGGAACTCAAAGAAAGAATTTCCTACATCAGAGAGAATCAAAAACTTGATCCTTCTGCATTATTTGCAACTCAGTATGCTGAAGCCATTAAGGTAAGAGAGGGAGTGGATCCAGTGATTCTTCAATACGAAGACCTCGCCTTTGCATACCGGGATCAAAATTTCAGTGAATTTAACCGTTTGGTTACTGAATTATATGACATAACCACTCAAAGGGCAGGTTCAACTGCTTCAACTCTTTCTTTTGAAAAAACCTTTAATGGATTCGAACCTTTCTATCGCAGTGCCATTGCCTATGTGGTCATCTTCCTTGTAGCAGCTATTTCCTGGTTAATACCTGCATTTAAAAGAGATTCCGAATTGGTACGAATGCTTCGTAACTCAGCATATTACCTTACTATTATCGTTTTGGTATGTCACACTTTTGGCCTGGCAGCAAGAATGTGGATCGAAGGTCGCCCCCCGGTTACAAATTTATATTCTTCCGCCCTCTTTATCGGTTGGGCTTCTGTTCTCCTCTGTCTTGGTACCGAAAAATATATCCGGTTAGGAATTGCCTCCGCTATGGGCGCCCTGATCGGATTTGGAAGCCTTGTTATTGCCCATAGTCTGAGTCTGGATTCTTCTTTGAATCCTACTGGAGATACTATGGAGATGATGCGGGCCGTATTGGATTCTAACTTTTGGTTAGCTACTCATGTCGTAATCATTACCATTGGCTACTCAACCACTTTCCTCGCTGGTTTTCTTGGTATTGCCTATGTATTTTTTCATCTTGGATGTTTTATTTTCAATAAACCCGAAAGTAAAATGAAGAAAACATTAGATTCCATGATCTATGGAATCACCTGCTTTTCCTTACTATTTAGTTTAGTGGGAACTATTCTTGGAGGAATTTGGGCAGATCAATCATGGGGAAGATTCTGGGGATGGGATGCTAAGGAGAATGGTGCTCTGCTTATTGTGATTTGGAATGCACTCCTTCTCCATGCTCGGTTTTCGGGAATTGCGAAAACTCGAGGTCTTGCCTGTATTGCTATTTTTGGAAATGTGGTTACCGCTTGGTCTTGGTTTGGAACCAATATGCTTGGTGTGGGTCTACATTCCTATGGATTTATGGATAAAGCATTTGATTATCTAATGATGTTCATCATTTCCCAATTATTCATAATCGCTCTTGCTTACTTACTTCTCCTTTGGAATCTCATTTTCAAACCAAAAGAAAAGGAACCCGATAACATCGATTCTCTACCTGACTACAATTCCCTAGATTAAAGCTCTTGGGGTTTTGTCCAAGCTTTTGCGTAAAGTTTTTAAGGTATCTTCAGCGGGTCTGCCAAAGGAGCAAGGAAACGCGATTGGTTTGTCATCCAACCCTCTCAATTTTAAAGCCTTTTTTCTTAAATTAACCACGATTAAAGTACGACCAGCATATATTTCGGAGGAAAAACTCTCAATCTCCTCATGTTTATAATGCTGCCTTCTCCACCATCCACGATAAGAATACCCATCTTGATTAATCTTCAACCTGGACCATTCGAAAATTTGATCCAATAAATTCAGTAACCCGAGAAGAAAAAATACGATCGTACCTAGCCAACTGAAAAAGACACCGACATAACTGACCATCGAGAAAAAAGCGGCAACTACAAGTAAAAATAAAGTAAATCCAGCCTGCCTCCAAAGCACAGGTTTGATTACAACTACATTCTGCTCTCCCTTTGTACGAATCTTCACGGATAGAGAGAGATTTTTCCCCGGAGAATAAGAATTACGATGGGCGCAAAGTCGGAAAAAGAATGGTATCCCGAATATTAGCTGCCTTGGTCAGGAATATGACTAATCGATCAATCCCCAATCCCATCCCCCCTGCTGGTGGCATACCATGCTCCAGTGCAAGAAGGAAATCATCATCCAACTCCTGAGTTTCCTCTCCAACCTGTTTCATAAATGCATCCCTCTGAACAGCAGGGTCATTTTGCTCCGAATATGCAGGTGCGATCTCCTGTCCATTAATACAAAGTTCAAACACATCGATTGTACTCGAATCATTTTCTGTTATTTTGGCTAACGGACAAAGCTCCTTTGGAATGTGTGTTACAAAAGTCGGTTGAATCAGGGTGTGCTCAATCACTTTCTCGAAAATATCATTGGTTACTTCGAAATCTTCCAAAGCTGGATCCACTTCAATTTTCAATTCCTTGGCTTTTTCCAACTTGGCTGATTTAGGAAGATCAAACCAGTCCTCTCTTCCAACCGCATCTATAATCAAATCT
>TARA_B110000008_G_scaffold51695_1_pt1 | contig 15862 bp, 16 predicted proteins | sample TARA_B110000008 | Tara Oceans TARA_B110000008 (sample SAMEA4396496) | marine metagenome | biome: Westerlies Biome; feature: [DCM] deep chlorophyll maximum layer (ENVO:01000326); material: water (ENVO:00002006), including particulate matter (ENVO:01000060) such as... | depth 40 m
GAAATAAATTTATTGGTAAATTTATTAAATTATTAATTGGGTCGACAATTATTGGTATTTCTATTCTAATTTTTTTTAAAATTTGATGACGATAGTCAAAACTCATTAATATTGAGCATAGAAAAAATAATATAAAAAAGGTTCCTATAGGAAATGTATTTCGATTAAAAAGTCTTAAGTCACCTTTATTTGATTTTTGCGCCATTTTTATTCATTGGTAAAAGCATTTTTAAAGAAATCTAGATTATCAAGAGTCATTCCACATCCTCTAACAACACATGTAAGCGGTTCTTCAGCTATTATTACTGGAACCCCGGTTTCTTCCGTCAATAATCTATCTAGATTATTTAGAAGAGCTCCTCCACCAGTAAGTACCATACCATTTTCTGATATATCAGCTGCAAGCTCGGGGGGCGTTTGTTCTAGAGCAGTTTTTACTGCCCCTACTATTGCATGCAAAGGATCAGAAAGAGACTCAAGAATTTCGTTACTACTAATAGTTAATTTTCTTGGAAGACCTTCGGCTAAATTTCTTCCAGTTACTTCCATTTCCATGAGGTCTGTCATAGGAAAAGCGCTACCTATTTGGTTCTTAATTTTTTCAGCAGTTGGCTCTGATATTAATGTTCCATAATTTCGTCTCATGTAATCAATTATTGCTTGATCAATTTTGTCTCCACCTACTCTGGCTGAGCTAGCGTATACAATCCCGCCAAGGGATAAAACACCAACTTCTGTTGTTCCGCCACCAATATCTATAACCATAGAGCCTAAAGGCTCATTAACTGGGAGTCCAGATCCAATTGCAGCTGCCATAGGCTCTTCGATTAAAAAGACTTGCTTTGCACCAGCTCTTTCTGCAGATTCTCGAATAGCTCTTCTTTCTACTTGAGTAGCGCCGTGAGGCACACAAATAACAATTCTTGGATTCGGAGTAAACCAATTTACACGATGTACTTTATTTATAAAAAATTTAATCATTTCTTCTGTAATATTGAAATCAGCAATTACCCCATCTTTCATGGGCCTTATTGCTTCAATATTTTGTGGTGAGCGGCCAAGCATTGTTTTTGCTTCTTTACCCACAGCAAGTAACCCCATTTTTGATTGGGGCCCATTGGGTCCATTTTCTTTTCTCATTGCGACTACTGAAGGCTCATTTAGAACTATGCCTTGCCCTTTAAGGTAAATTAATGTGTTAGCGGTACCTAAATCTATTGCAATATCATTATCAACATATTTTTTAAAGAAATCTTTTACCATTGAATTTATCTCATTATCTACAAATAGTTTTTAAATTGCCTATTAAAAGAGGCTCTAAACCCATGTATAATAACTGATTATTTGAAAATAACGAACTGAATTTATATAAATATGAGTATAAACAAAGAAGAAATTAAAAAAATCGCACATTTAGCCCGTATAAATGTTTCTCAAACAGAGGTGGACCAAGTTGAAAAAAAACTTGTTGGAATCTTAGCTTTAATTGAAAAAATGCAAAAAGTAAATACAAATTCAATTGAGCCAATGTCGCACGCCCTTGATATTAACCAACCTCTGAGAGAAGATAAAGTGACTGCAAAAGATATTAGGGATAAATCCCTTGATTTAGCTCCTCATTCAGAACAATCCCTTTTCATTGTTCCTCAAGTTATAGAATAAAGAATGCTTAATTTATCACTAAAAGAACTTTCTCAAGCTTTAGAGAAAAAAGAGTTTACTAGCGTCGAATTAACTCAATTTTTCTTAAATAGGATAAAAAAGCTTAATCCATCGTTAAATGCATTTATTACCGTCGATGAAGCTAGAAGTTTAGCAATGGCAGAAAAGTCAGATCAAATAATTCAGGCAGGAAAAAAATCTATTTTAACTGGTATACCAATAGCCCAAAAAGATATTTTTTGTTCAGAAGGTTGGAGAACTACTTGTGGCTCAAAAATGCTTGAAAATTTTATATCTCCATATGATTCAACAGTAATTCATAAATTTAATGATGTTGGTGCAGTTAATATAGGTAAAACAAACATGGATGAATTTGCCATGGGGTCATCTAATGAGACTTCTTATTTCGGGCCTGTTAAAAATCCTTGGGCTCTTGATTGCGTTCCTGGTGGAAGTTCAGGAGGAAGTGCGGTAGCAGTTGCCGCCAGGTTAGCCCCAGCAGCTACTGGTACTGATACAGGTGGATCAATAAGGCAGCCAGCGTCACTTTGTGGCTTCACTGGTCTCAAGCCAACTTATGGTCTTGTATCTCGTTATGGAATGATTGCATTTGCATCTAGTCTTGATCAAGCAGGCCCTATGGCAATAAGTGCTGAAGATTGTGCATTGATGTTAAATGTTATGACAGGACATGATGAACAGGATTCAACTAGCCTTAATAGAAAAAAGGAGAATTATTCAAATTCTATCGATAAAAAAATTGATGGTCTAAAAATAGGAATTCCTAAAGAATTTTTTGAAGAAGGTTTGAGTTCAGATGTCGAAAAAGTAATTGAAGAGGCATTAAAGTATTACGAAAAGTTAGGTGCAAAGATTGTTAACATTTCTCTACCTAATAACTATTTATCAATTCCTGCTTATTATGTTATTGCTCCTGCAGAAGCATCAAGTAATTTATCTAGATACGACGGAGTTCGATATGGACATAGAGCTAAAGAATATGATGATTTAATTGATATGTATTTTAAAACTCGCCAGGAGGGCTTTGGGGATGAGGTAAAAAGAAGAATATTAATTGGTACTTATGTTTTGAGTGCTGGTTATTTTGATGCTTATTATCTTAAGGCTCAAAAAATTAGACGATTAATTTCAAATGATTTTAAAAGTGCTTATGAGAAATGTGATTTAATTATGGGGCCTTCAGCTCCTTCTGTTGCGTTTAAGTCCGGAGAAAAACAAGAAGATCCTCTTGCAATGTACATGCAAGATGTATTTACAATTTCAACAAATCTTGCTGGGCTGCCAGCTATGAGTATTCCTGCAGGTTTTGTTAATGAACTTCCTGTAGGCCTTCAATTAATAGGTAATCATTTTGAAGAAGCTAAAATTCTTAACGCAGCTCATATTTATCAAAAGAATACAGATTGGCATTTGCAACACCCAAAAGGAATAGATTAATGGATTGGGATATCGTTATCGGTATTGAAACACATGTTCAGTTAAGAACAAAATCAAAGCAGTTTTCAGGGGCTTCAATAAAGTATGGAAGTGAACCAAACTCTCAAGCTTGTCTAATAAGTTTGGCTTATCCAGGAGTTCTTCCAGTTCTAAATAAAGAATCAGTTAATAGCGCAATCCGTTTTGGTTTAGCAATAGATGCTGATATTGCTTCAAAATCTATATTTGCTAGAAAGAACTATTTTTATCCAGATTTACCTAAAGGATATCAAATTAGTCAGTTTGAGTTACCAATAGTTGGTAAGGGAAAGTTGTCAATTGATATTAATGGTAACTCTAAAGACATAAGAATTTTAAGGGCTCACTTAGAAGAAGATGCTGGTAAATCTACTCACGGCGTTATAGATGGTAAGTCTGGTATTGATCTTAATCGAGCAGGGACCCCTTTACTTGAAATTGTAACTGAGCCAGATATGAGTTCGGCTGAAGAAGCAGTTACTTATGCAAAAAAACTTCACGATTTGGTTCAGTGGATAGGGATATGTGATGGAAACATGCAGGAGGGAAGTTTTCGTTGCGATGTAAATGTATCAGTGAAAAAAAAGGGTAGTGATATTCTAGGCACGAGAAGGGAAATTAAAAATTTAAATTCTTTCAGATTTATCAAGCAAGCTGTTGATTACGAAGTAAACTGGCAAATTGATAGGCTTGAAGATGGAAAAAAAATAGAACAGGCAACTATTTTATTTAATCCCGAATCAGGCGAGACAAAATCAATGAGATCAAAAGAAGAGGCAAATGATTATAGATATTTTCCAGATCCTGATTTATTACCATTAGTTATTTCTGATGAAGATATCAGTGAAATTAAAAAATTAATGCCTGAGCTTCCTGGGGAAATGAAATTACGCTTTGAAAAAGATTTAGGTTTATCGACTTATGATGCGGAGGGTATTACATCTAGTCGCGACGTAACTCAATATTTTTTAAAACTTATAGATTTAGGGGCAAATGCTAAATTATCAGCTAATTGGATTCTTGGTAATTTATTTTCTAAATTGAAAGATAAAGATCTTAATATTTTAAATAGCCCTATTCTTCCTAAACAATTAAGTACACTTATTAATCGAATTGACGATAATACAATTTCAAATAACGCAGCAAAAAGAGTATTTGAAAATTTATGGAACAATAGTAAAAAAGAAGTAGACTTAATAATTGATGAACTTGGTTTAAAACAAATATCTGATAGTAATGAAATCGACGTTATAGTTGATGAAGTTCTAAAGAATAATCTAGCTATGATTGAGGAGTTTAAATCTGGAAAAGATAAGGCTTTTAACGCTTTGGTTGGGCAAGTAATGAAAGCTTCAAAAGGAAAAGCAAATCCTGCTCAGGTTTCATCTATTTTAAAAGAAAAAATTTCTAAATAACCCCGTAAGTATTTTGATATTTCTTAATCAATTCTAATTCATTAGGAAAGCTATTAGATGTTTCTAAGTAATTAATAATGTCTTCTAAAGTAATAATCGAAATAACTGGTATAGAATATTTTTTTGCAATTTCTTGGGTTGCAGATAATAAAGTTTTACCTTTTTCTTGTCGATCAATTGCGACAATAACACCTGCAATTTTTGCTTTGTTCTTATGGATAAGATTGTATGATTCATTAATTGAAGTACCAGCAGAAATAACATCATCAATAACTAATACATTACCTTTTATTGCTGAGCCAATTATTTCTCCTCCTTCACCATGGTCTTTAACTTCTTTTCTATTAAATGAGTAAGGCGCACCCTTACCTCTATTTGCCAATGCTATGGATGTTGAACTAACAAGAGGAATTCCTTTATAGGCCGGCCCGAAAATCATATCAAATTTTATTTTTGTAGCTATGATTTTATTAGCGTAGAATTCACCAAGGTGTTTGAGACTTTCCCCATCACTGAATGCTCCTAGATTGAAGAAATAAGGACTATTACGCCCTGCTTTGGTATGAAAGTCACCAAATTGCAATACTTTTTTCTTAAGAGCAAGTTCAATAAATAATGAAGTAGATAGCGTCATATATAAAATAAATAATTTATGAAGATTATAACCCTAAATTTAAATGGAATACGTTCAGCATCAAGAAAAGGTTTTTTTGACTGGCTTCCTCGTCAAAAAGCAGATTTCGTCTGCCTTCAAGAATTAAAGGCACATGAAGTTGATTTAGATGATCATATGAAGTCACCAAAAGGGTATTTTGGTAATTTTAGTTATGCAAATAAGAAAGGCTATAGCGGAGTCGGCATATATTCTAAAGAAAAACCTAATAAAATTATTAGTAAAATTGGTATTCCAGAGATAGATGATGAAGGTCGTTATATTGAGATTGATTTAGATAAAGTTATTATTATTTCAGTATATTTTCCATCTGGTTCAAGTGGGGAAGAGAGACAGATATTTAAATATAAAGTCTTAGATAAAATTTTAGTGATATTAAAAAAGAAAATAAAATTACGTAAGGATGTAGTTGTTTGTGGAGATTTTAATATTGCTCATAATGAAATAGATTTAAAAAATTTTAAAGGAAACAAAAGGAACTCAGGATTCCTCCCTGAAGAGAGAGAATGGCTTTCATATTTATTTTTCAAGGTGGGGTGGGTCGATGTATTCCGAAATCTATATTCAGATAAAGGAGAAGGAGGATATACCTGGTGGAGTAATAGAGGCCGGGCCTGGGCAAAGAATGTTGGATGGAGGATCGACTATCAAATTACTAGTTCCAAATTAGCAAGGAAAGCAAGGAAAGCAACCGTATTCAAAAAAATAAGATTTAGTGATCACGCACCATTAATTATTGATTACGATGACTGCGATTGATTCCAAGGAGCAATTTTAATTAGTAGCAGCATTCCAGGGATGGCGATAAGAAAACAAAAAATAAAAAATTGATACCACCCGAAGAATTCGACTAGATAACCAGTTGATGCATTAGTAAAAGTTCTAGGAACTGACGCTAAGCCTGTAAATAATGCAAATTGAGTTGCTGTATATTTTGGGTGAGTAGTCTTTGCGATGTAAGCTATAAAAGCCGTAGTCCCAAGACCAGCTGCGAAAAATTCCAAACCTACAGTAATAGCTAAAATTAAATTATTATCTCCTGATATTGCAAGCCATGCAAAGCTAAGTGTGGCAAACATTTGCATAAATCCAAATATCCATAACGCCCTGTTAATACCAAGTTTTATCATCCAGATACCTCCAGCTAAACCTCCAATAATTCCAGGCCATAATCCAGCATTTTTAGCTATTACTCCTATTTCAGTCATTGAAAAACCAAGATCTAGGTAAAACGGAGTAGCAAGAGCTGTTGCCATACTGTCCCCAATTTTGTATAGGAAAATAAAAAGTAGTATAAGAAAAGCCCCTTTAATACCTTTACGGGTTTTAAATTCTTTAAAGGGTTCAATGACTGCCTCTTTTAGAGTCTTGGGGGAGCCATATCTAAGAAGAGGCTCATTAATTAGTAAGGTCATGATAATCCCTGGCAACATGAATAAACCTGTAATCAGAAAAACGAATTCCCAATCAAAGGAATCAGCAAGGATTAATGCTAAGGATCCTGGAATAAGACTAGAGATTTTATAAGCATTAACATGTATGGCGTTACCTATTCCCAATTCAGAATCAGAAAGTAATTCTCTTCTATAAGCGTCTATTACAATATCTTGACTAGCGCTAAAAAAAGCAATAACAATTGATATTATAGCAACTGTACTTACTTGACTTTGCGGTTCTAAGAACCCAAAACTACAAATCGTGATCAAAAGTAAAACCTGAAAGATAATTAACCATCCTCTTCGTCGACCCATACCAAATGTGAATCTATCAAAAATAGGAGCCCAAATAAATTTCCAAGTAAAGGGAAATTGGATAAGTGCAAATAAACCAATTGTTTTAAGGTCCATCCCGCTGCTACTTAACCAAGCTGGTAAAAGACTAATTAAAATGAATAATGGCAGACCAGAAGTGAAACCTGTAAAAATACAGATAAGCATTTTCTTTGTGAGTAAATCACGCCAAATTATTGATGAATCCGACATATATGAGTTAACGATTTACCAAGTTATATAGAGCAAGTGCACCAAGTAAATTAGGAAAAAACTTTACTGACTTAGTATCAGTAAGAACTAATCTGTCAACAATTTTATATTTATTTGATTTACATAAATCATCAAAATCTTTAATTGTGCATAAATGAACATTTGGGGTGTTAAACCATGAATAAGGCAATTCTTTTGATTTAGGCATCACACCAAGGATTGATTGAATTCTATCCCTCCAATATCCAAAATTTGGAAATGTGACAATAACTTGCTTACCAACTCTTAGCATCTCATTGAGAATCTCTTCTGTGTTATGCATAGATTGAATTGTTTTGGATAGTATCACAACATCAAATGAATTATCCTCAAATTCTGGTAATCCAGCCTCTATATCTACTTGAAGAACATTGATGCCTTTTTTAAGTGACTCTAACCATTTATCAGAATCTTTTTCAATTCCATATCCTGTTATATTCCTCTCTTTTTTAAGGTAATTTAATAACTCTCCATCGCCGCAACCGAGATCAAGAACTTTTGAGTTAGTTTTAACCCAATTAGCTATAATCGGAAAGTCATATCTATAATTATTTTTATTCAATTTCATAGCATTTTATTGAAGTAGGATTTTAAAATTGCATGATACCTAGGCTCTTCCATTAAAAAAGCATCATGCCCGCTAGCCGCTGTGATTTCCGCATATTTGACATCAATATTATTATCTAAAAGTGCCTTAACAATTTCTTTAGATCTATCCGGTGAAAATCGCCAATCACTAGTAAAAGAAATAACTAGAAATTTGGATTTGATTTTTTTGAAAACTTTACTAAGATTTCGTTTGCTTCCATTCGCAGGATCATAATAGTCAAGGGCTTTTGTCATTCTAATATAGGTATTCGCATCAAATTCTTTTGCAAATTTATCGCCTTGATAGTTTAAGTATGATTCAATTTCAAATTCTGTTTTGAAATCATACTTATAATTTTTATTTTTTAATTTCCTACCAAATTTTGATTCCATTACGTCATCTGATAAGTAGGTTATGTGTCCAAGCATCCTTGCTATTCTTAGCCCCCGTTTTGGCTGTGTATTTTTTTCGTAATAATTACCTTTATTAAAGTCTGGATCTGTAATAATAGATTGCCTTGCAACCTCATTAAAAGATATATTTTGCGCAGTAAGATTAGGTGCTGCTGCAATTACAATTGCATGATTTATTTTTTTAGGAAATTTTAAAGCCCACTGAATTACTTGCATTCCTCCAAGACTTCCACCAATCACTCCTGCTAGCTTTGGTATGTTTAAAGATGTGATTAAAGCCTCATGAGAATTTACCCAATCCTCAACTGTAACAACTGGAAAGTCGGCTCCCCATGACTTTTTTGTTTTCTTGTTAGTAGATTTAGGACCTGAACTACCATCGCTACCTCCTAGATTATTAATGCCAATTACGAAAAATTTATTTGTATCTAAAGGTTTATTTGGCCCAATAAGGTTATCCCACCAGCCAGGGTATTTATCTTTTGATGAATGTCTCCCAGCCAAATGATGATTACCAGTAAGAGCATGGCAGACTAAAACAGCGTTACCCTTATCTTTGTTAAGAGTCCCATACGTTTCATATATTAAATCATATTCTTTTAATATCTTGCCGCTTTGAAGCCTTAAAGGAATTAAGGATTCAAAGATTTTTGGTTTAACAATTCCAATATTTTTCTTTGATGTCATTGATAAATTATACTATCGAGTGTTGATTAAAACATTAAATTTTAATTTTTCCAGATGTAACTCTAATAATTCCATTTAAATCTTCATTATGTTTAATTTTTGTAAAATTATTATCTACAAATAATTGATGAACCTCTTTATGCTGATTATATCCGTGTTCAATATATAAAGTACCACTTGGCGTTAAAAACTTAGGGCTAATTTTTATAATTTCTATTATATCTGCATACCCTTCTTGTTCTGAAATTAAAGCTTCTCGTGGCTCATAAAAAAGACCTTTATCTTTTAAGTGAGGGTCAGATTTATTAATATAAGGCGGGTTACTTACAATCACATCAAATTTCTTTTTTGGAATTTTGCTAAACCAATTACTTTGTATGACTGATACATTTTTAAGGTTGTGACGCAAAATATTCTTTTTTGCAATATATGTAGCATTTAATGAAATATCACTAAGTAATATAGTGGAATTTTTAAACTTATTTCCAAGTACAATTCCAATAACACCTGACCCAGTTCCTAAATCAAGAATATCGGTCTTTTTTTGTGAATTATATTCCCTAATAATTAAATCAATCAATAGCTCAGTATCTTGTCTAGGAATAAGAACATTTGAATTTATATAAAATTCCATGTCGTAAAATTTCCATTCTTTAAAAATATATGCAAGAGGTTTGTGAGATATTCTTTCCAATACCAGCCTCATTATTTTATCTAGTTTTTTTGTTTTGATAAGTTTGTCAAAGTTCTTAATTAGATATTCATGATCTACTCTCAGCACATGTCGTAGAATAAATATTGATTCAATATTTGCCTCTCTAAGGGTGAGCCCAAGATTTTCAGATAGTAACTTACGAATTTTTAGAGTTAGATCTTGAATAATCATAGGTCTTTAAGAAGTAGTAAACTAATTTATTATAAGGTTTTTTAGCCTTCATCTAGTTGAGCTAATAAGTCTGCTTGGTGTTCTGAGTTGAGGGCTTCGATTAATGCATTTAGATCCCCATCCATTATTAAATCAATTTTGTATAAAGTTAAATTTATTCGATGATCTGTAATTCTTCCTTGTGGAAAATTATAGGTTCTTATTCTTTCACTTCTATCACCACTCCCAATTAAACTTTTTCTTTCCGAGGCAATTTTAGATTCTTGTTCCTGTATTTGCTCAGCCTTAATTTTAGCGGCTAAAACACTCATTGCTTGTGCTTTATTTCTGTGTTGAGATCTATCATCTTGACATTCAACAACTATTCCAGATGGTAAATGGGTAATTCTTACTGCTGAGTCAGTTTTATTAATATGTTGTCCTCCCGCACCTGAAGCTCGATACGTATCAATTCTTATATCGGCTGGATTTATATCTACATCAATAATTTCATCAGCTTCTGGTAAAACTGCCACAGTGCATGCCGAGGTATGAATTCGTCCTTGTGTTTCAGTATCAGGAACTCTTTGAACGCGGTGACCTCCAGATTCAAATTTAAGTTTTGAGTAAGCCCCTGCACCATTAATTTTTGCTATGACTTCTTTATAGCCTCCAACCTCTGCTTCATTACTAGATATTATTTCTAATTGCCAGCGCATTCTTTCAACAAAACGAGAATACATTCTGAAAATATCACCCACAAATAATGCTGACTCATCCCCTCCTGCACCTGCTCTTATTTCAAGAAAAATATTCTTATCATCGTTCAAATCTTTTGGTAACAATAACATCTGTAATTCTTTTTCAATCTTTTCTAATTCAGTTTTCCCATTATCAATTTCAGTTTGAGCAAAGTCTTTCATCTCTGGATCACTAAGCATTTCTCTAGCATCAGAAATATCATTATCAAATTTCAGATAGTTTTTGTAAATATCAACAACAGGTAATATGTCTGAATGCTCTTTAGATATTTTTTTAAATCTTTCCATATCTTTTGTAGCATCTTCTTTACTTAGTTCTCGGTTAAGCTCCTCAATTCTTTCTGATAAAGCACTTAATTTATTTTGCATTGATATTTTCATTAATATTTTATTCTTTTAGGTTGTATATTTTTTTTAGTAAAGCTGAAATTTCCTTGGTTTCATTTGCTGCAGAATCGTTTAATGCTTTTGTTGGATGATGTAAAAACTTATTTGATAAATTATTGCTTAGAGAATCTAATATTTCGTCAAGAGATTTTCCATTTTTAAATTGTTTTTTTGCTTTATTAATTTCTTTTAATCTATTTTCTTCAAACTGGCTCCTTAAAGAAACGATGGTAGGACTTGCTTTTTTCTTATTCTCTTTTTGATAAAAATCATTAACTTTTTCTTTGATAATTATAAGCGCCTCATTAACTGCATCAACTCTGTTATCAATACCCTCTTGAGCAATTTGAGCAAGTTCATCAAGTGTATACAAAAAAATATCATTTAATTTTGATGTCTCAGATTCTATGTCTCTAGGAATTGCAAGGTCAATTAATAGCATTGGCTTATGCTTTCTTATCCTTATGGCTCTTTCAATCATTCCAAGTCCAATAATAGGTAACTGGCTACCAGTGCAGCTAATTACAATATCATAATCATGAATTTGATCATTTATTTCCCCAAGCAGACACGTTTGGGCACCTATTTTTTTTCCTAATTTTTTACCTCGGGCGATAGATCTATTTGCAATTGTAATCCCTTTTGGCTTAATACTATTAAAATACTTAGCAATTAATTCTGTCATTTCACCTGCCCCAACAAAAATTATTTTGGTTTGGTGAATATCTCCAAATATTTTTTTTGCGAGTGAAAATATTGAAGATGCTATGGTTGTATTACTTGCCCCAATATTTGTTTTAGATCGTATTTCTTTAGCTGCCCCAAAAACAGTTTCAAAAAAATGAGATAAGAACTTTCCTTGAGTTCCAGCATATTTAGAAATTTTTGCTGCTTGTTTCATCTGGCCTAGGATTTGAGTTTCTCCAAGAAGCATACTATCTAATCCAGAAGCAACGCGGTACGCATGGGTCAAAGCCTCTTTGTTATTAAAATGATATAAATATTTTTTTAGTTGTGATAATTTTATATGATGATAATCTGCAAGCCACTGGTAAATGATTTGTGTTTTTGGCCCATTAAAATAAATTTCAGTTCTATTACATGTTGAAAGAATAACAACTTGACTCACTTTTTTTTCTTTAAGATCAAGAAGAAAGTGACTTATTTGGTCTGAATGAAAGACGAATCTCTCCCTTATACCTAATGGTGCTGTCGTATGATTTAATCCTATTATATTTAAATTCATATTAATTTAATTTACTTACGTTATCTCTATTTAATCAAAAAGGGGTAAAATACGCATTTTACAATAAATAAACACAATTTTTGGGATCATAATTACTATGGATAAAAAATTTAGAATTGCCCCTAGCATTCTCTCTGCTAATTTTTCGAAATTAGGACAAGAAATAAATGATGTAATTTCATCTGGTGCTGACATAGTTCACTTTGATGTAATGGATAATCATTATGTACCAAACCTTACTATTGGTCCTTTAGTATGCGAGGCTATAAGACCAATAACTGATGCAATTATAGATGTTCATCTGATGGTGAAACCTGTTGATAGAATTATCCCTGATTTTGCAAAAGCAGGAGCTAACATCATAACTTTTCATCCCGAAGGTTCAGATCATATTGATAGGAGTTTATCTTTAGTAAGGGATAGCGGATGTAAATCTGGATTAGTTTTTAATCCAGCCACGCCTTTAGAATATTTAGATCATGTAATGGATAAAATTGATATGGTGCTGTTAATGTCAGTAAACCCTGGATTTGGTGGCCAAAAATTTATACCAGAGACTCTTAATAAACTAAAATCAGCTAGAAAAAAAATCGATAAATACACTGAAAAAACTGGTCGTGAAATATGGCTTGAAGTTGATGGAGGTGTAAATGCAGATAATATTACTGAAATTGCTAAAGCTGGGGCAGACACGTTTGTTGCTGGCTCAGCAATTTTTAAAGCTGGAAGCGATGATGATCCGAATCATTATGACACTATTGTTAAATCATTAAGAGCCTCTTTATCAAAAGCATAATTTGAAAAAATTTAATAATATAAAAGGCGTTTTTTTTGATTTAGATGGAACGTTGTTTGATACTGCACCAGAAATAATTTTTGCAACAAATCAAATGTTAAAAGATCTTAGCTTACATGAGTTGGAAAGAAATCTAATTAAAAGCTTTATTGGTAAAGGTGCAGATAATTTAATTAGAAAATCAATTTCATCTGCATCTAAAAAAGACCCTGAAGTTTTATTTAAAGAAGCCAAGGAATTATTTAATAAGTATTATATTTTAAATGCAGGTCAAAGCTTGACTTATGATGGAGTAGAGAGGGCTTTAATAGAGCTTAAGAAAAAAAAATTAATATTAGCGTGTGTTACAAATAAACCAGAAATTTTTACACAACTAATCCTAGAAGGATCGGGACTAGTTTCTTATTTGGATTTAGTTGTTTCAGGAGACACAGTGGACAAAAAAAAACCACACCCAATGCCCATTAAACATAGTTGTGACATGCTTGCATTGAAGCCAAAGGAAGCCATAATGGTTGGAGATTCATGTAATGATATCGAAGCAGGATTTTCTGCAGGGACTTATGTTGTTACAGTACCTTATGGATATCAGTATGGACAATCAATTAAATCTGATAAAGTGGATTTAGCAATAAAAAATTTGAATGATCTTGTACCAATAATCAATTAAGAAAATGTTTACTACACTAACAAAAGAACAATTTAACAAATATAAAGATCAAGGGTTTAATAGAATCCCACTGGTATTAGAAAGCTTTGCAGATTTAGATACCCCCCTTTCAGTCTATGCTAAATTGGCAAATCAGCCATATAGTTATTTATTGGAATCAGTAGAAGGTGGTGATAAGTTTGGAAGATATTCTATTATAGGTTTGCCATCAAAGTTAAGAATTCAAATTACAGATAATAAAATTTTGGTTATTGAGGGAGATAAAGTAAAAAAAGAAATAGCTGATGAAAATCCATTAGATTTTATTGATAGATTTATGGGGGACTTTAAAGTCCCAACTGATTTGGATTTACCAAGATATTCTGGTGGGCTTGCAGGTTATTTTGGGTATGAGACCATAAAATATATTGAGCCAAAACTATGTAAAGAATTTTTAAAAGATGATTTAAATTTACCTGATATTTTATTGATGTTTTCAGATGAGATTGTGGTATTTGATAATATATCCGGCACTTTATTTATGATTAATTACATCGATCCTTCTATTCCAAATTCTTATGAATTAGGAATAGAAAATCTACAATTATTAGCAAAAAAACTACAATCGGGACCATCCCCTTTTGCTTCATTTGAAGAATCAAAATCGGACAATGAAACTTTGTCCAAAGTTTTTTCAGAATTTGGAGAAGATGAATTTAAGTCTGCTGTATCAAAAGCTAAACAATATATTTTCGATGGCGATATCATGCAAGTGGTCATTTCTCAAAGGATGAATAGGACATTCAAATCAAATCCATTGGCTTTATATCGAACTTTGAGAAGTTTAAATCCATCTCCTTATATGTTTTTTTATAATATGGGAGATCATTATGTAGTTGGAGCATCTCCTGAAATTTTAGTAACTTTAGTTGGTGAAAAAGTAACTGTAAGACCAATTGCAGGAACTCGACCAAGAGGTATGGATGAAATTGAAGATATTAAGTTTGAAAAAGAATTATTATCAGACCCAAAAGAGATTGCAGAACATGTTCAATTAATGGATTTAGGAAGAAATGATATAGGAAGAGTATCTAAAACAGGCACTGTGAATGTAACAGATAAAATGATAATTGAGAGGTATTCCCATGTAATGCACATTGTTTCAAATGTTGAAGGTATTATGAAGAATAAATTATCTGCAATTGACGTTTTAAAAGCTTCTTTTCCAGCTGGAACTGTAAGTGGGGCTCCAAAAGTAAGGGCAATGGAAATTATCAATGAATTAGAATCTACTAAGCGAGGGGTTTATTCAGGAGCTGTAGGTTATCTGGGTTTTGATGGAGATATGAATGTAGCAATTGCAATTAGAACAGCTGTTATAAAAGACAATATTCTTTATGTTCAGGCGGGGGCAGGTATAGTAGCTGATTCAATTCCTGAAAATGAATGGGTTGAGACTCAAAATAAAGCAAAAGCAATTTTAAAGGCATCAGAGCTAGTTCAATCTGGCTTAACCGAATAAAAATAATGATAGTAATGATAGATAATTACGATTCTTTTACTTACAATCTTGTACAGTATTTTTCTGAGCTTGGACAAGAGGTTGTGGTCCATAGAAATGACAAAATAACTGTTGGTAAAATAAAAGAGTTAAATCCTCAATACATAGTATTATCACCTGGACCATGCACTCCAAAAGAAGCAGGTGTTTCATTGCAAGTAGTCGATTCTTTTAAAGGAAAGATACCGATTTTAGGAGTATGTTTAGGACATCAAACAATTGGGCAGGCATTTGGAGGTAAAATTATTCATGCAAAAACAATTATGCATGGAAAAACTTCTGAAATTCATCATACAAATACGGGAGTTTTTAAAGATATTAAAAGTCCATTTATTGCTACTCGTTATCATTCATTAGTAGTTGAAAAAATTTCTTGCCCTAGTTGTTTTGATATAACAGCATGGACTGACGACGACGAAATTATGAGTATTAAACATAAAACGATGCCTATTGAAGGTGTTCAATTTCACCCAGAATCAATTTTGAGCCAACATGGGCATGATTTATTATTAAATTTTTTAAAAAATTATGGCTAAACAATTTAAAAATTATTTAAATCCCTTGCTAAAAGGTGAAAATTTATCTTCATCAGATATGGAGTCTTTGATGACTCGTATTATGACTGGAGAATTAAGCTCTGCTCAAATAGCTAGTTGCATTG
>TARA_B110000008_G_scaffold279952_1_pt1 | contig 15861 bp, 9 predicted proteins | sample TARA_B110000008 | Tara Oceans TARA_B110000008 (sample SAMEA4396496) | marine metagenome | biome: Westerlies Biome; feature: [DCM] deep chlorophyll maximum layer (ENVO:01000326); material: water (ENVO:00002006), including particulate matter (ENVO:01000060) such as... | depth 40 m
GTTTTGCAAGTGGTTATCGAGCAACTGGTACAGGTGATACATTTAGAGGTAGCACACAATTGGACCGTGATGAACGGAACCAAATTAGACAAGTTGTTGGAAAATATCTTGTTCGTGATGTTGGTTTAAATTCTGCCGGTGCAACCGGAAAACCATTTTGGAACGATGATTTAACTACCATTTCTTACATTGGCACTGCTACAACATCAATTACACCATTGGAAGAATCTGTACAGGATCTACGAGAAAACTTTGGTGACAGTAAAATATACAGTCGATACATGATTGAACTGTTCTCTGACTGTTTGGATAGAACACGTGTGCAAGAACATAGTTCTAGGCTAGAGTTTCAAATATTTAAAGAAGGTCGTTTACACGGTGACAGGTTGCGTGATAGTCTACCAGAGTTACAAGGTGGTGCATGGAATGCTGGAATGCCAACATTTGATGTTACTGCATCTGAAGCTGGTCCTTTATTGACAATAGATGCGACTACTCAAGATTTTAGAGCAGGTGATTTAATCACTGTCACTGACTGTGCTACAGCATCCGATGACAAAAATTATTTTGTAGCTGGTACATCAGAAACTGCTGAACTTACAACAGTTACCGCGTGGACAACTTCTGCTGTAAATGCAAATACCTATGTGGTAGACATTGATTATAATGCCGGCGAAGCTACTGTTACACAAGGAACAAGCAAAGATTGCAGCGATGCATCCGATGCTGTTGCATTGACATGCTGTAAAGCACATGCTGAAGCCGAATCTCGCAATGCATTGTTTTTGTACACTGCTGATGATAACAGTGGTGCTTCTCCAAAAACAAAACACACTTGTGATACCTTTAACATATTGAGTCAACCGGCTCGTGTACCTGCTATTGGTTTGCCATACGAAGGTTCCGTTACCTACAACCCAACTGGAAACTATGTTTTTAAATTGACCTTAGCAGATTTCCCTACCGCACCACGTGAAGCGGGTGCACCGTTGACGTCACCTGCAATGACATTTGTTGAGAAAACTTCAGGTGGGTGCAGCGATACTACTATTACAGACCAAGCAACATGTTTAGCACCAGTTGGTTGCAGTAATCCTAGTATTACAGATCAAACCGTTTGTACAGCACCAGTTGGTTGCAGTGATACCAACATTGCTGATCAAACAGCATGCTTAACTCCGGTTGTTGGTTGTAGTAATACTACTTTTACAAGTGAAGCATCTTGTGAAGCAGAAAAAGTTGGATGCAGTGATACCAGTCTTGAAGATGAAACATCATGTTTGGCAGAAGTCGGTGGTTGCGATGGCGTTATTACTTCAGCATATTCAATTGTAGATGATAGAGGCCGATGTTACGTACAAAAGACATTAACAAGCGGAACAGGAACTTTTACAGGTTCAGATTGTAGCTCACATGCAAATAGCGCCGAAGCATTGTACACTTGTATGGATCAAACTGCTAATTCTTGCGCCGCTTGGTTAAATGAAAGAGGTGGATATTTTTGTTTGGCTGCAGGAAATGTAGATATATTAAATTCTATCAACGAAGCTGCTTGTACTCTTGCTAGTGGCTCATGGGAACAGGCAGGTGCAGGTGACTCGACAAAATTAGTTCATTTCTCGACCAGTAAATCGGATTCAAATTGTCACTTATGTCGCTCTACTTCTGGTGTAGCAAATAACAACCCTAACGACGCGTTTACAGAATATTACAAGTTTACTCCAGGAACCGTTACACCTATTACCAATGAAGCAACATGCATAGCACCAGTTGGTTGCAGTAATGATAATCTTGCAGATGAAACGGCATGCTTAGCACCACACGTCGGATGTAGTGATGGCACTACTAAAACTAAAGCACAGTGTTTAGAAACAGTTGGTTGCAGTGATGGTACGACTAAAACTCAAGCAGAGTGCATAGCAATAGTTGGTTGCAGTGATGGTACGGATAAAAATGCAGCAGCTTGTACAGCAGATATTGGTTGCAGTGATGGCACAGATAAAAATCAAGCAACCTGTGAATCGGATATTGGTTGCAGTGATGGCACGGATAAAAATGCAGCAGCTTGTACAGCAGATATTGGTTGCAGTGACAGTAGTAATAAAAATCAAGCAACATGCTTAGCTGCTGGAACATGTTCAGTTAACACCCACGCTACAGAATCGGCTTGTGAAGCAATTACAGTAGTATCTTCTGGTGCCTCTCTTGCTGCTAGTAATGCCCTGTCTCTTGATGCAACTGAATGTAAAGCATACGCTGATGCTACCGCTGGTATATCTTGGACCATCGTCACTTCACAGAATCCCGTAAACGATGCTGGTTACCCAATGGGTTGTTACAAAGCAGGAACCAGTGTATATATTAATACGGCAACATCAAGTACACAAAATTGTGATACATCATTTCAGTGTATTCAAAGAACAGCTGTATGGACAGATTCAGGATACACATATGATTCAAATACGATTGGTACTTGTTCGGTTACATCTCATACGACAGAATCGGCTTGTGAAGCAATTATTGCAGTAAGTAGTAATGCTGCACTTTCATCAACAGATGGTAGACATGTTTCAGAAACGGAATGTGCAGCATATGCAAACAGTATACCAAAAAGTTACAGTAACGCAATATCAAGTCAAGCTTCAAGTGAACATGAGAATTATATTAAGGGATGTCAAGAAGATAATAGTAATGTATATTGGAATCCTTCCACTACATCTACAAAAGCATGTGGGCACAATGGAAACAATTGCCTGCAAAAGACAGCTGTATGGACGGTAAACACATATGATACAAACGACCACGGTACCTACAATGCCAATGCACATGGCACATACGATTCCAATGCATACGGTACCTACGATTCCAATGCACATGGCACATACAGTAATAGTTCAGCCCACACATGGGACGCAACACCATCACATACATGGGATTCCGACCCAGTAAACACATGGAATCCAAACCCAGTATTATCATGGAATTCCAACTCATTAAACTTGTGGACTTCAACTACAAACACATGGGATGCAACCGTACTACATACATGGGATGCAACTGTAGGAGAATTCCGTCCTCATGCTAGTAGTGGAACCCAAACCGCTGTTGGAGCCAAAACGTGTACGCTAGATGGTTTATTAGATGCGCCAGAAATTCAATGTTGTACTGATTTTGCCATTGCAAATAATGCAGATTACTTTTTTATGTTTGCTGCCGATGGATATTGTACCACATTTGTCTTAGGAAGTGCACCAGAATTTATAGCAGGAACCGGTGTTGGTTACGAAGGTGCAATTGTTCCTGTTGGACATACACTTTCTGCTGGTTGTAAGATTGCACAAAAAGAAAGAGAGTGTGATGGTTACTCCTTTGATATTCGTACTGATGCTTTGTTAGCAAAAGCAAGTCCAGTATACGACAGTTTCCAAATTGATACAAGGGACATTTGTGGTCCAGTAGAACTTGATACTACTGGATGTGGTGATTTTACTAATCCAGATGCATGTGATTATTTAAAACCTTGCGGATCTTCTATTCCTGATGACGTTCGAAACGACTTTGGTTGGCCATCAACTTGTACCATTCCTAGTGGAGCAAGATGTCAAATTTGTAATCGTGATACTCCTCAGTGTTACGATGGTGTGGGTACAAATGTTCCAAATGGTGCGTTGGTTGGCCATACGATGCACGAAGACATGCAATGTGCTGGTTACGACTTTACAAATCCAAACATTAAACTTGGCATTACAACAAAACAACTAGCAGTTGGTGGATCTGAATTACAAGGTAATCTAGACTTTGTTGATATTCCAGTAGGAGAACAGACATACGGAAATATTTATGGTGCAGAACTGTTGGAGTTTTCAGTTGGATTACGTTTGTTAGACACTATTGATTTTGAACAAGATCAATACTTAAAGTTAAAAGGTATTGGATCAAGAACAGAAGTTGTTGCGTGGTTGAAAAACAACCGCATTGGAGAGATGGATAACTTGCGAGATGTGCGGGACATGGGAGATTTAACCTATCCACAATTAACAACAGAAGAAATTGTGTTTACTGTGCAGTCCTACGATAGAGAACATGACCCAAACAATTTCAATGTTAATATTGAATCCTTGACAGTATGTTCACATCAACCTCCTAGTTACTTCGAACCTTTTATTGCATCGGGTGCAATAAACAGAAATGTAGTTAATTGTTTGATTGGGCAACCTAACGCTGGTGTAGATGCATTTGGACAAGCGCTGGATGCAGCTGGATTAGCTAATGCACCTGATGGAAGTGATCCTTGTTTATATGTATTCCAAACATGTCCACATAAAAGTGGTACTGGATACACCATGAAACGAGAAGAAGATGACTTCTTTTTACTAGCAGATTACAGACCTATGTTTGGCAGTGATGGCCATTTGTTTGTAGGAGACACATGTGATATGTTGGCTGTATCACGAGCACTTGATATGTTGAGTTTACCAGATATGGGACACCCAGAAGATAATGATTTAGTGTACATTAATGCTAGAAATATTCCTTTGCAATCGGTAGGGGGTACAATGATTGCAGGTGCTGGTAGAGATGCTGTAGCAAGTTCATGCGTGAATCCACCTTCTGCAACGAGCACGGCACCAGAAGCAAGTGATTTTTTCAAGGCACTGGGTCCACGAAACGACCAAGTTCCTGTTAGTCAAACGATTGTTAGAAATTTCAAATCAATGGCAATTGAAGATGCAAAAATATTAAAGCGTGGTGTGAGGGAAGTTATACCTTGTAGACGTTTGAGTACACATGGTGATAATTTAAGTCCAGAATTTGCAAATGCAATTCTATATGGTTATCAAGATTCACGATCTTATGGCACATTGCCTGAGTTTGGTGATAAATTTGAACCAAAAAGTTGTTGGAGAGATGGTTACATTACAACATGCAAAGAGCCTCACACTGATATTGACCGAACAGCACAGCTAGACACAGCAGCAAAATGCAGTGGTCCATCTACTACAAAGCCACGCACCACCGTAAGCTTGTTGTCTCACAAATGTGAAGAGTTTGCAAAAGGTACAATTAGTTCTTCTAGTTCAGCCATTGACATTCAAGTAGATGGTAGTGATATTACAGACAAAGCAGTATGTTTACAACAATGTAAGGAGCAACACTTTGAAAAATGTATCTTTTACGGAAGTGAACAACAATGTAAAGGTGACAACGGAAATTTAGGAAACATTGAAGAGTTATTGTACGATGCAACATCAACCAACTGGGTAACCAACTGTTCTGTGCGAGCAGATGATATTGTAGCAACTGCTGAAGGTCAATTTAAAGGTATTACCACTGCATTGGCTAGCGCAGACAATGTTACGGTGCTTGACTTGGAGCATGCAGAATCTATCTGTGGTACAGATGCTGCTTGCATTGGTTTTCATTCAAAACTCGGAGAGATGACTGGTTTGAAATGCGATACAGGGGGCAACTCTTATGCATTGCATGCTAATGAAAGTACATGTAGCTCGGTAACTTATAGTAAGGTTGATGATGTTACTGCAACTGAAGCTTTATGTGCCGATGTAAGTTATTCCGTTTTAGAAAATGGTGGTTATTGCGCATCAGGTGTAAATTACGACTTGACAGCAACAATTCAAGCAAACTGTAGTGGAACATGGACAGCTGTAAATAATTACAATAGTTTGTTTACATTTAATGGTGGTTGGTGTGGTATGTGTACTAGTGCTGCTACTTCTAATGCTGGTACAAATGTTCATAAAGCAGCACTAGGTGTTTCACTAGAGGATTCGTTAACTATAACTATGGATGTAATTGTCAATCACCCAGTCACATACAATGGTAAGAGAGATTCATGTCAGAAATTATGTCAAGTCAACTCTCCATCTTCAACTATTATAGAATATGTAGCAAACAATGGTGCAAACAACGGTGTTTGTAAATGCAAAAGTGTAACTGCTTCTGGAACATGTTCTCCTACCGCCGCTGTAGCTGTAACCAATCATTTTATTATACCAAATAAACTTGGAGCAGATGCAAGACCTGTTTCTTATGAGTTTTTTCAACAGGTAGATCCAGATGAACTAGGAACAGATGAAGTGTTATCTACAAGATATTACAAAGTAACAGAGCATAATTGTAACTGGTGTAAATGGACCAATGCCGATAAACGTACACACTCCAATGATTCTGAAGATTGTATGTCCAATGTATTGTCTCATTTAAGCAGTGCTACTAGTTTTCAAACATACATGGATAATATTGGTGGTTCTGTAAACTTTGAAGAAGAAGTATGTGTACAGAAAAACAATTTATGGAGAGAAAAAGGTACAAAACATATTCCTTGTGGATATCGTTCTTTATATAATTTCAACATGAACTCTGTCTACGAACCAGAAGGATGGTCGTTGACCGATGAAGAAAAATTATACCGTTTATCTCCTGATTCTCCAAGTTGGGACGCAATTATTTTTCACCCAGAAGATGTAGGAGATATTGCACAACATTGGGAGCCAGTGACCAAAGATTTTATTTTACCAATCAAAGCTGAAATTATCATTCACGGTTCTACCTGTTTGGCAGATTACGACACAACCTCTGGTGATTCCATCAGTAATGGACGTAGGCGTTTACTCGGTAACAAACATCGTGTTCGAATCGGTGGTAGAAAACCAAAACGTGGTCGTAAATTACTTCAATTTGACGATGCTGATGCCATGGTACCAGATGCGCGTTTTGGTGGTACAACTAGTTCTGCTTTTAATGTGTTGGTATCTGTTACCGCTGCAAATGTCGCTGCTAAACAAGTGCTTGGCCCTAAAGGAGAGGTGTTACAACCTACCGATCCATTGTATCCAATTCAAGATGTAGATGGGGATGGAGATGTACAAGATGATATTTACGCAACCGTTCACAAAATGCAAGTAGCGGATTTAGAATGTTTAGACCATTTGGGATCTATGTGGCTGGGACTTTCATTTGTATTATACTATGTGTTATTATTCATCTTGAGTTTATTTTTATTAAATGTACCAGATGAAATTACAGGAAAACCTATGAATATTTTTTTTGATGTATTAGCTGAGTAAAATGAACTATATAAATAAAGTAGAGATATAATAAAATATTTTTAAGAATGAATTCTATTGGTTACACACATTTACTAGCATTTTTATTACACATTACATCAGCTATATTAGCATTTATGGCAATGCCAGAATCTGGGTTACAACTAGGTAAATTGGTTGTACCAGAAGTCGATTATAAAGTTATTACCACCTTCAACGAAACAAACAACATGAGTTCAACAAGTTTACAAATTTCCGAAACAGACCACATTGTTTTTGAAGATATTAATGTTGTAGGCTTAATATTTACGAATGAACTTATTACCGCTTTATCTCATTTGGCAGGTGTTATTGGATTTTTCTTATTTAAAGATGCAATGATGGCAGATGGAAGACACCTTGAATCAGTAAGGCGTTATGTTGAATATGCAATCACTGCTGGATTGTTGGAAGTAGCATTGTTGGTTGGTATGGGATCTGATAACTTTTACCAAGTGTTGTTCATCTTATTAACCAATGCTGCTATTCAATTGATGGGTTACATGAGCGAAAGAACACAAGACAGAATGAGACAAATTTACTATTCAATTGGTGGATTTATGTTGTTGGCACCAGCTATTACTATCATTGTATGGAATGCAACGTTAGTAGATGGTATGGACCGCGTACGCGAATTAGCATACTTTTACACGGCACTTTATCTTTTATTTGGTTTACACAATCTGTTTGATCACTTGTTTGCTTTCTGGCGCAATAGTATCGACAGAGATACTGGATACAATATTTTAAGCGTTGCAACCAAAATTGGATTATCTTGGTTGTTAATTGCAATTATATTCAAAACATACGAAGACGCTGGCGTTGTACTAGATCCAGTTGTAGATATGGATTTTGTAGCATTACAAGATGGATTACGATATGGAATAATTGGTTTTGTTGTAGTTGGTTTGGGATTAACTGCATTTGTATTACCAAAACCAGGTGGATTACCAGTTGCTGCAACAGCAGCAGAACAACAAGGATTGATGATGAAAACAATACCATAAAATTAACATATAAATACTATACGGGAATTCCCACCGTCAAAATGACATTTTATATTTTTTACGTAATTTTTTTTATTAACCCTAACTCGCAACGCTAATACATTTTCAGAAATATTTAAAAAAAAAATAAATAATATTAACAGATGGACAGCGGGAATTCCCACTAATTGGTAATAGTCGGTAACCGACCATTCATGTATTTATCCACCAAATTTAAATGTTGTTGCCATTTGTAAATTTCATAGAAAATATACAATCCACCTATAACAATAGCAAGCAAAAAATATTTATACGATTGTATCCAAATAGCCAACGCTTCGCATCTCTTGTGGCCACAAATAGAAAAATCTTCTAGTGTATCGTATAAAGCTCGTACTGAAGGTTTGACTCGTAATTCATACTTACTTTCAGCGCATTGTTGCCACTTCCCAACTCGCACCCTCAACTCAGGTTTTGTGCAAACATCTGATTCTACATATATTTTTGCACTGTTAGCCGACTCCGCACGTTCGCTCCAGTGTTCATTATATGTTTGTATCATACTTATAGATATAGAAAAAAAAACAACATACATGCAATATTTAAAAGATTCGTTATACATCATTTTCTTTTGTTAAAAATGTAATATATATGCTGTAGAGAGCTTATCAAAATGTATGTCCTGTTATTGATTTTTATGTTAATAACACCATCTTGGCAGATGTCATGTGTACAGTTAGAGTATATTTATCAACAAAGCGATTGTTGCCAATTAGAAAATGATGTCCCATGTTTGTCAAGCATACCAAAGTTAGATTTTGATGATATGGTGAACAATGTTAACACGAAAATAACAACAATGGAAGATACAGTAGCTGCTACTCCCAAATTATTAAAGAAAACATTAGCTGATACGTGTCATAACACACACCCTATTGTCGGAGGAGTGCATTATGATCAATACACTGAATTCAAATGGCACAATAGACCAGAGCTGTATTGTCAAGGAAATGAAGATCGTTTAGTGCTAATTCCACAATATTTTATTTCCAATTGCTATTTTGAATATACAGCAAATGATATTACATGGACTGCAAAAATTCCGTTCAACCCTGCAATGACCATAGCGTCGTATCACCAAGGTACACAAAGTATAACAAAAGAAGGGTTTTGTCTACAAACCGGGATTGTACAAGATTCCATGACTATTTCTGAAATCAATTATTTAATTACGACTAATCAAAGTGGTCTTATTTACCAAACTTCTTCTACGGATTCCCATTCACTCAAATATCCATGTAATGATGCCACGCAAAAAATCATAGGAGAAGCTGGAAAGCGTGTGAATAGTATACCATTGTGCTCTATACCATACAGTCCCAATACAGGATTAGCATTGAACAATAAAGTAGACTGTGAAGCAGCAGGTGGATCGTATGATCATACGTTATATGTAAAGATGAAATCAGAATGGCATACAATAGATTTATACAAAGAAGAATTATTACAAAAACTTTATTTTACAAGATACACTGGCTCCACATTTTTGAGATACTGTTTAAAATCAGAATACGACAACCCGATCAATTATGTAAACGGATTGGATTATTCATTTGATTCTACATACGGTGGGCATACTCTAGACACAGATCACAATTAAAATAAAGATTTACTTCTAAAGTCGTAATGCTGATTTACTCTTGCGAGAGACATCATATTTTCTAACTCTGTAATTTTACCTAAATGATTATCCCTTTCCTCTTCTAATTTATGTAGTTTTTTTTCCATATTTAAATCTATAGCTTTTGGTTTTCCTGAGAATTCCAATGTCATTTGTAACCGAGAACAACGAGCTTCTAATAAGTTAATTTGATGTTCATAACTTCTCAATCTTGTTGCTTGAGAAGTAACAACATCTTTGTGTTCATTATTCATACCATTTATTTCTGCCCTTAGATCAATACATTGTTTTTCTAACATGTGCTCGTTTTGTGCGTTTTTGCGATTTAACTCTTCTATTTTTGTTTGATGTACATTTTTTAATTTTCCAATTTGTTTAGCATTGTTCGTTTTTTCTAATGCCAACTCTTTTTGTAACCCGTCATTCGTTGATTCAATGGTTATTTTATTTTTTAAAATTTTATTCTTAGATTGTTCCCATGCATCAAAATCGTTCTTGTATTTTACGTTTTCACCTTTAATATTTATTAATGATTTATTTGCTGTTATTAGTTGACCTTTGATTATCTTGTTTTCTTGTTGTAACGCATCTACATTTTGCAAAGTCATTTTTAATTCATTTTGTATTTTCTCTAACGATTCTTTTGCCTCATCTAAATCTTGTTCTATCAACACCTTATCCGCTGATAACGATTGTACTTCTGTAGTCAATGCAATAAGTTTACTATTTAACAACTCTTCACTTGCTATTTCAGAAGAATTAACAAGTTCAGTCATTACTATTATTTATTATATAACCAAACAAGATATATATAGTCTTGATATTTTACCAATCATTTATTCACCTTTTACTCCACTCTGTTATTCAATAAGTTGTTCATTTCTTCCAAAATATTGGGCAAGTCATTTGGTGTCGTATTTTCTGGTATATGTTTTTTTGCATAACCAATTTGCTGAAAACAATATACAATAAATTCACTGCAAAAATATTTGTTTGGAAGGGTGTTTGCATTGTTATTCATAAAAATTGAAAAACGAGGCACCCAAAACAACACTGCTTTCACATTGTCGTATTTCTTATGTAATTCAGACAAACAAAATCCCAACGCACCACGCTGTTCCTCATAGTTAAACTTAGAATGCATAGAAGCAGTGTATCTATTGTCTGGGATGCGGTTAAAAATATAAGTATCAGTAGCACTGAGTATACGTAAATTCATTTCACTTGACCAAATGGTGTAAAAACACAACGAAATATTTTTATTTTCACCATCTTCTTCAAAAATTTCCGTAATACGCTTACTCAGACTTTCAGCGCGTTGTCCTACCTTACCGTCGGTAAACGTTTTCAAAACATCCAACCATTCCTTTTTTGTAAATTTAAAAACTAGTTCACTATGACAAAAATCACCACCAGTAATCTTGGCGGTAAATTTATTAAAATATGTATTAAAACATGCTTCTGGTCTCCAAAGCAAAGTGTAAAGCATCTTTATTTATATTGATTATTGCATATATATAGACTATTCAGAAGCTATAATACCAATGTATAGACTTTGGGTAGTTTCTTGCTTGTTATTATCATGTGCGATAGCAAAGCGAAGAAGAAAATTACACGCACATGAACTACCAGTAGCAACTACTCAGTTTAAGAATTGCAACAATTGTTATGCTGTTGTTGCTTATGATATATTAAAGTACCATAAACCGAAACTAAATGTAACAGTAGAGTCACTAATGGATGACTCTAGACAAAATTGTGCTGGTGGGACTGCTAAATTAATTTGGGATTTGTATATGCAAAAAACCATTATTACCACCGCCAATATACCAAAATTAATACGTTTGTTAAAAAATGGACCAGTTGGAATAGCCATTGAAAAAGGTCACTTAGTTACTGCTATCACAGCATCTAAGCATGGTGTATTGATAAGGGATCCTAGAGATGCACAAGAGAAAATCATTGAAGGAAAACATTTTTTTAAATACGTAACATACCCTATATAATAACCCTACTACTATCTTACATTATTTTTTTTCTATTTCTATATATATCAAAATTTTACTTTTTTTTGTAACAAGTAGTGTAGTCTCAGTTGGAAGAGCGTCGGGCTCATGTCCCGAAGGTCGGAGGTTCGATCCCTCTCGCTACTATATACATCGTAGCTCAACGGTAGAGTGCCACGCTCATAATGTGGAAGTAGTAGGTTCGACTCCTACCGATGTAAATAAAGATCACATGCAGCAAATAATTAAAAATCAAAATCGAAACACAAATGTAAAATAGTTTATAAAAAAGATAATTTTACCGTGAAAATAACACGTACAAATTGGTGATCTGTAGGTATAGTCTGGTGACTATGGTAGTAGGGGTAGCTACCTATCAAGGTTTAATTCCTTGATATACCACCGCTAAGAAGAGCCCAGAGGGACGTTACTTTTAATTAATCCGAGCTAGGTATAGGGTTAGCACATAAAATGAAAGAGTGTAAGCTGATGAAAGATATATTCCACTGTATAAAAGATTGGTGTCGTTAAGGTAAAAGGTGAACGTTAAGCCTAATAGACTAGTATAAACATATACTTAATTATAAAGTCTACCCGCCATGAATTATTTATGAATGATATCTACAGCTGAAGCCCCATACCAAATTGACCCCACATCTTACGCCACTCGCTTTCTCTCTCTAGCACCAAACATTGCATGGATGCTTTGAATCAGGTTCGATTCCTGTGAATGTTTTTGTTAAAATTTCAATAAATCAAAATTTTCTTGACTCATTTCTATTGCACGTCGTAAGTCTTCATCATCGTCACTTTCTTCATCATCACTTTCTTCAATATCTGAATATTGATATTCTTCGTCAAAATAAACATCTTCAAATCCACCCAATAAATCCATATCTTCCTCGTCTGTATCACTATCATCATTGTCTTCCTGCACGTTTTTTATTTGTTTTGATTGTTTGAAGATTTTTTTATATTTTTCATATATGGCTTCTTCTCTACGTTTTTTTTTTCTAGCTTCTTCTATTTCTCTTCGACGTTTTTCTATTAAAGGTTTTTCTTCTTCTGCTTTCTTTTTTTGTATCTCTCGTATTTTTTGTATTTCTTCCCATACGTCTGTCTTTCCTCTTTTTATAAGATCTTCTTTATCAACCCATTTAACTGGTTTGTCATTATCTTGTGGTTTTTTACCAGGTCGATATCTTATACCCCCATCAAAAACGTCATATTCAGGTTCTTTTTTTCTTTTTCTTGAAGGTGGGGGTGGCATTAAGGCAGCTGCTCTCTGTTTTGCTTTGCGTTCTTTTTCTTTACGTTCTTTTTCTATGGTTACATTGGTAGTAGTAGTAATTTTATTTGCTTCTCTTGCTTTTTGTGCTTCTCTTGCTTTTCGCGCTTCTTCTTTTTCTCTTTGCTCTTTGTCTATTCGCTCTCTGTCTCTTTTATATCTTCTTTGGTTTGGTGAAATCTTTCTTCTTCTTTTAGCCGCTGCTGACATTTTTCTTCTTTTAGCCGCTTCTAACATTTTTCTTCTTTTCTCATCTCTGTTATCTGACATTTTGTAACAATTTTATTGCGTTTTATATATTCTTATTTATTATTTAAATACAAGTCTGATGAATGAAGGAGAATATCTAGAGTTGGTAAATGACCTAAAAGAGCAGTATCATAACATGAAACAATCTTTGTTGTTTCAAATCATGGAGTTAGAAGAAGAGTTAAAATTAAAACAACATCGTTTTCCATTTGCATACGTAACTACACAATTCTACAGTCCACGACCTACCGCTCAGCAACCAGTATACAGTTCTTATCTAACACCAGCATTTTATTATTGTTATTTGTGTTCTAATTATCACCCATCCAACGCCGTTTGCTTGTATTAAGTGTAATAATAAAATGGATAATGTAGCGTTGAGTAACCTGTGTAAAGCTCTTTTAAATATCTATCAAAAAGGTAATTCGGATGATATTGTCTGTTTTAAAGAAATACTGTTATGTTGTGGAATATTTTTACAGAAAATAAATGTAGTGCAAATAGCATTAAATTGTGGAGCTGACGTAAATGCACCATTGCCAGAATACGTAATAGAGATTTTTCAAGGTTTTGGTTGTTTACAAACGACTGTTATTCAGAAAGAAGAAGATATAACATCTGTTTTGGATATCGATCGCATAAGTTTGAATATATAAAGCATGTATTGCTTGAACAACAGTAAAAATAACTTATTATTTTAAATAAAATAATTATATATAACATTGTTTTATAATAGTAAATGGAAATTTTATTAGATGGTGATCCGACAGTTCATGATAACTTTGCAATACGAGTAGCATCATCAGAAGGAAGACTTGATATCGTAACAGCGCTACTTAATGATGAACGTGTGGATCCGACAGCTGAAAATAACGAGGCAATAAAAAGGGCAGCATCAAATGGACATGCTGCGGTGGTGAAGGAACTGTTAAAATGGAGAGGAAATGGTGATGTACGTGTGGATCCGACAACTGAAAATAACTTAGCAATACGAATGGCAGCAATGAATGAACATGCTGCGGTGGTAAAAGAACTCTTAAAATGGAGAGGAGATGGTGGTGTACGTGTGGATCCGACAGTCGGTAATAACTATGCCATACAAATAGCATCAACGCGTGGATCACTTGAAATCGTAATAGCGCTACTTAATGATGAACGTGTGGATCCAACATCTAATAATGAGGAGGCAATACGAATGGCATCAGCAAATGGATATGATAAGGTGGTAAAGGAACTACTAGCTTGGCAAAATGGTTTTGTACGTGTGAATCCGGCAACTAATAATAACTTTCCAATAAAAAGGGCATCGAGAAATGGACATATTGAGGTGGTGAAGTTACTACTTCAAGATGCACGTGTAGATGCAACAGCTGATAACAATCGTGCAATACGAATAGCAGCAGCAAGAGGAGTCCCTGCGGTGGTGAAAGAACTGTTAAAATGGAGAGGACCCGGTGGTTTAAGGGTGAACCCAATGGCTAACCACAATCATGCTATAAAAAAAGCAACAACGCTCGGAAATTTAGAAATGGTAAAACTACTATTAGATAATACTATTGGCCAGAGGGTGGATCTTAGAATAGCTAATCACGCTGCATTTCGTAGAGCTGCAGGACTAACAGAATATCTAAGTGGGGGGCAACAATCACAAAACAACAAAATCACAAAACTTATGACATTCTATTATATGGTTGTTTACGGGAACGAGATGTTGCAAAATGAAAATTTTTATTTTTTGTACAGAGATTCTGATTGGTATGTGTTGGTATTAAGTGATGTTGAGCGTGAAGATCTTTTAAGTCAAAAAATTTTTACAAAAACATTACGACCACCACATTTAATACACTTCAAGCGCGTAAAAAGATTATATCTTAAGTTAGTAGAAAACTATGAAAGCGTTTTTACGAGAAAGTACGAAAAAAAACTGCAAGAGCAATATGTAAAAGAACAACAAATAGAAGAGAAACGAATGATAAAACAACGTCAATTAGAGAAACAAAAATTAAAAAAACAGAAAGTTAAAAAAAAAAGTTCAATAAACAACAACAATCAACCAGTAAAAAAGTCAGAATTGCGACAAATGATAGAAAGATCAGAATTGCAACGAATGATTTATAAAACTAAAGGGAGTTTTACAACTGTACTAGAGTTTTCTCAAAAAACACTTTCCATGTCTAGTGTTAAGCAAAATTTAAAACAACTTAAAGCTTCTGTATCATTGCCAAATAAAACTTATGAATCTGATGATATTGAGGATTTGTATGTTCAGATAACAAGTGATAGTATTCGATTCGACCTTGGAGAGATTGGTGTTTTTGAAGATCATGACTATTGGGATAAGGCACCTATTGGACATACTCGACAATATACTTATTACCGGGTCAAATTAAAGGTCCCAGATGATTACGGTAGGAAATATGTATGGTATCCACGTGCAGACAATTCTAACATAGAAAGTTTTGTAGATGAGTTAAAGGATGAAGGTGATGTGGTGGCCAGTTGGGAAACCCCATTTACTAGTCCAAACATCCAATCCGGGTATCTA
>TARA_B110000008_G_scaffold24619_1_pt1 | contig 15859 bp, 18 predicted proteins | sample TARA_B110000008 | Tara Oceans TARA_B110000008 (sample SAMEA4396496) | marine metagenome | biome: Westerlies Biome; feature: [DCM] deep chlorophyll maximum layer (ENVO:01000326); material: water (ENVO:00002006), including particulate matter (ENVO:01000060) such as... | depth 40 m
GAAACCAAATACTAACGAACTAATTAGTGTCTTCCTTATGTGTCCTAACTTATAGTGTCCTAATTCATGACCAAGTATTGCTTCCATTTCGTCTGGAGTGATTGTTTTTAATAGTGTATCAAAAAACACGATTCTTTTGTTTTTTCCAAATCCAGTAAAAAAAGCGTTTCCGTGAGTACTTCGTAAACTTGCATTCATGACAAATAAACCTTTTGATTTAAAATCAACTTTTTTTAATAACTTTTCTATAGGTTTTTTAAATTCTTCATTATCAAGTGGTGCAAATTTATTAAACAGTGGCATTATTAAAACTGGATATAAGAAGAAAATAACTGCTTGAAGGGTAAAGACAGCTCCAAATGCGTAGATCCACCAGTTATCTCCTAAATTTACGACTATGTAGATTACAGTTGCATAGATAACTGATGAGATGGTTGCAGATATCAACAAACCCTTAAAAATGTCTGTGATAAATATTCTTGTAGTTGTTTTATTGAAGCCGTGTCTTTCCTCAATAACGAATGTTGAGTATATAGATATTGGAAGTGAAATCACTTGCTCAACTACCAACAATAAAAGTCCTAATAAAACTGCTCCGAGAACCTCTGATGAAGTTGTAGAGACAACTACTTCACTAAGAAAGCTAAATAATCCTCCTAAAGTAAAAATTATCAATACAACAGCACCGAAGAGAGCTGTAAAGATTTGAAATCGGATTCGATCAATATTGTAGTCTATTGATTTCCTGTACTCTTCCTCAGTAACTACACTTACAAACCTTTCAGGAATAGCGTTTTTGTTTAATTCAATAGATTTAAGGTTTCTTAGCTTTAAATATGTTTCTAAAAGAAATTTTAAAACAACCAATCCAATGAAGATACTTGTAAAGTTAGTGGATTCTAGAAAATCTTGCATATATGGAAACTTATTATAGTCAAAGGAGGTTTACAACAACAAACTAATTTGTTTTACGGCTTTTTCGATTTCTTCTTCCGTGTTGTAGTAGTGTGGAGCCATACGCAATAATGTGGGTAGGTTTCTTTTCACTGAGTCTATAAGTGTACTTTCTGGATCTACTGAACCTATTGTAAAACCTGCCTCTGACATTTGATTAACTATCTTTTTAGGGTCTTTTTCTTCTTCAATAGAGAAGCTTATAATTCCACACTGCTCAGTGCCTATATCACGAACCTGAACATTTTTAACTTCTGAAAGAAGCTTTCTGTTTAAACTAGCTAGTAGCTGCACTCGTTCGTGAATTAAATCTATACCTATCTCTTCAGCATATGTTATTGCTTCTCCAAGACCGATTCGGAGAGCATACGAGTTTTCCCAAGTCTCAAACCTTCTTGCATCTTCTCGAAGTTCGTAGGCATTTTTACTAACCCAAGGAGCACCAAAGTGATCAATCATGACTGGCTCAATTGTGCTAAGCCATTTATCTTTAATATATAAAAAACCAGTTCCTCTTGGACCACGTAAAAATTTTCTTCCAGTTGCTGATAAAAAATCACAACCAATTTTTTCAACATCTATAGACATTTGACCTGCTGCTTGGCAAGCGTCTAAGAGGTAAGGTATATTGTATTTTTTGGCAATTTGACCCACCCTCTCTGCTGGATTTACTAAACCTCCATTTGTAGGAATCCAAGAAATAGCAATCAACCCAACTTCTGCATCAACCATTGATTCCAAAGCGTTTACATCTAAAGTTCCACTTTCATCGGATGGAACAATATCTATTATTAAATTGTCTCTTTTTGCACGTTGTAAAAAAGCTACATAATTTGCAGCATATTCAGCTTCTGATGTGAGTATTTTAGAACCCGAGTTAAGGGGTAGTGCATAGAAGGCGTGACTCCATGCCACAGTTGAATTTTCCATGAGTGCAATCTCGTGAGAGTTTGCACCTATGTGTTCTGCAACTATGTCATATATATTGTTTAGCTCGTCAGTTTTTTTGGCCTCTGCTTCGTAGCCCCCCATTAAAGCCTCTAGTTGAGTGTGTTGTGTAATTGCATCTACAACATTCTTGGGCATAAGAGAAGACCCACAGGCAAGAAGATGTGTTGAAAATTCTATTCCCGGAGTTTCAGCTCGTATTTTTTCAATATCAATCATTTATAAATTTACTATTTTCCAAATCTTCTCTCTCTTTGAGAGTATTCCCTTAGACAGCGAAGAAAATCAATTTTTCTAAATTCAGGCCAATAAACATCTTGAAAAATTACCTCAGAATAAGCACTCTGCCATAATAAAAAACCTGACAACCTTGACTCTCCACTTGTTCTAATAATTAAATCTATATCTGGTGTTTCAGGAGAATATAGGTGTTTTCGTAGCTGCTCATCTGTTACGTTCTTAATTAGTTCATCAAAATCATTATCATCATTCCTGTTTTGATCAATTAATCCTTTAATAGCGTCTAAAATTTCTTGACGTCCTCCATAACCTAGAGCAATTGTTAGGGTTTTTTGTCCTCCACCTCTAACTTCTTTAAGTTGTTTTATAGTGTCCTGCAAAAATTCCGGTAAAAGGTCCATGGATCCAATAAATTTAATTTTAAAGTTATCAACTACATCATCAATTAACAACTCTTCAAAAAGCTCATTTAAAACTTGGAAGTATGGTTCTAGTTCTTCCTTTGGTCTTGATAAATTTTCTCTTGATAAAAGCCAACTTGTAATGAAATCAATCCCTACTTCATCACACCATCCGATACACTCTTTAAGTCTCGTCATGCCAATTTTATATGAAACTTCAAAACTAAGTAATCCTTCTTTCCTTGCATACCTTCTATGACCATCATGAATTAATCCGATGTGTTTTGGTAAGCTTTCGTTAACTAATTTATTACGTAAAAGATTTTCATAAATTGAGTAAATTAATCTTGGAGAGGACATTTTTTAAGCTGTAGCTGCTTCTATTTCTTCAATTGTTTTCGGAGCATTCTCTGTGAGGTTCATTGGTCCATTATTTGTACAAACTATATCATCTTCAATTCTTATACCGATACCTAGGAGGTCTTTGGGAATCTCGTGTTTTACTGTTTTAGCATTCATCATTTCTTCTTTTTCTAATTTTGTAGCTTCCTCCATCCCCATAATTTTTCTACGTTCTCTAATTTCATTTGGGTCACGTTCAAGTAGGGGAAATTCTATAACAGGCTTTGTTGGTCTTACGTAGATTCCTGGCTCTATAGTTGTCACCATTCCATGCTCAAATACTCTTGGTTTTCCATTTACTTCATTACTTCCAGCGTCATGAACGTCAAGACCTAACCAGTGTCCAGTCCCATGCATAAAGAATTCGAAAAAATGCATCATTGAGATTGTTTCCTCTACACCAAGTGGAACTAGTTTTAAGTTCACTAATGATTCAGATAATGTCTTTATAGTTTGTTGATGTACTTCTTTCATAGAGTTTCCCACAACTACTCCTTCTACACCTTCGTTTTGTACCCTTAACACCTCTTCATACACATCTTTTTGGGGAGATGTAAATTTTCCAGACACAGGAAAAGTACGGGTTACGTCAGAAGAATACATTCCATACTCGGCCGCTGCATCAATTAGAAGAAGACTTCCATCTTCAAGCTGTTCTCTATTTGTTGAGTAATGAAGTATGCAAGCATTGTGACCTCCAGCAACTATTGAGGGGTAGCCTAATCTTTCTGCTCCTCTGTCATGAAATATCTTTTCCATCTCTGCGCCAACTTGATACTCGTACATACCAGCATTTGTAGTTTTCATTGCATGGATATGACCCTCAACAGTAATATCACAGGCTTTTGTTAGTAACTCAATCTCTCCATCACTTTTAATTAATCTAAGTTCTGAAACTATTGGCTGGAGTGAATATAGTGTTGCATTGCTGAAATCAGCACCTCGTTGATCATACGGAACTGCATGGGTAAGAATTTTCTTATCATATTTATCAAAATTATTTGAGGAGTAGTCACAATAAATATCACTAAAACCTCTTAGCAAGTTTGGAAGTATTTTATCGTAGTCTTGGAATGAATAAGCTTTTGAAGCATCGTATTCATCAACTGCCCCAGACTGACCTAAACGTTTTCCCTCCCATGTCTCCATTTCCTCGTTTCTATCTTGAACAAACATATGTAATTCAGGTTGTGAGTCTCTTATGAGAATTACGGCGTGTGCATCTGGCTCAGGCCATTCTGTTAAATAGTAAAAATTTGAATTTTGCCGAAATGGATACCATGTATCATTATTTCTATAAACTGTTGATCCGCTATGAAGTAAGACAGCCCCATTTTTTATTTTTTCGGCTAAGCACTGTCTTGCATTATTTGAATTATTCATGTACAGATTAAGGATAATCTAGAGTTTGGAGAAAGTGCTAGTGTTTTATGTAGAATTAAGAAAATTTTTTAATCTAGTTTATTATCAATATTTTTAGCAACCTCAATTGCTGTCTTTTCATTTGGAGTAATGATTAAGACTGCATTATCACCTGCTAATGAGGCTACTACATCATCTATATATAAATTATCAATTGACTCAGCAATTACCTGCGCAGCGGCAACAGTAGTTTTGACAACAACTTGGTTAGAGACTGCTTCAACCTTGATTACAAAATCTTGTAAAGCTTTTATAGCAATTTTGAATTGAGCACTATTATTTAGATTTTTTGGAAGAAGATAAACTAGTCTACCGTTACTGAGTCTATTTTTGACTGCTCCTAACTCACTTAAATCTCTAGAGAGAGTAGCTTGCGTTATTACAATTTTATTTTTTTTCAACATTCCCTTGAGTTGATTTTGAGATGAGACTTTTCCAGTATCTATGAAATCAGCTATTAATTTTTGTCTTTGAATTGTTGCTTTTGCCATGTTTATAAATATACATTTTTTTGTATATTTATACAATCATAAATTCTTATAAATCTCTTTTGCAAGTTTGATTGCTTTTTCTTTATTGACTTCACCCTCGTTAATTCTTTGTTCATACAAAGCTTTCATTATTAATCCTACTTTTGGACCTGGCTTTATATTAAAAATTTCCATAATTTCATTACCAGTTATTGGTGGTCTCAATCTTGACATTTCTTCTTTTTCCAACACTTCTTCAATTCTTCTTTCCATTTCATCTAAATTTTCATAAATCTCTTTAGCTTTATATTTATTTTTTGTAGTTACATCAGCTCTGACAAGATTGTTCAATTCGTTTAGAACATTCCCAGAATCAACTATATATCTCCTTACTGCTGAATCTGTCCAGCCCATCTTAAAAGTATGGGGCCTTAGGTGTAGTTCAACTAAAAGTGCAACGTCGTTAATAGTTTTTTTGTCGTACTTTAATTCTTTTAAAATCTTCTTCGTCATTTTCGCACCAACAACTTCGTGGTGCCTGAAGTGTACCTTTCCATTTTCAATGCCTTTAGTTTTAGGTTTAGCAATGTCATGAAAGAGAGCGCCTAGTCGTGATACTAAACTTGGAGTAACCCCTTCTACAACTTGAAGAGTATGCTCATAAACATCTTTGTGGTGGTGGTTGGGGTCAACTTCTATTTTAAGAGCGTCTATTTCTGGTATCGTATGCATGCTTAAACCACTTTCTACCAAAACCCGTATTCCATTTGAAGGGTTTTTTCCAACAAGAAGTTTAGAAAATTCATCTCTTACTCTTTCTTTCGAAACGATCTTTATTCTCTGAACATTATTTTTCATTGCGTTATATGTTTCATCATCAGGTGTAAATCCGTGTGAGCTCACAAATCTACATAATCTCAACATACGCAATGGATCATCCGAGAAGGATATAAGTGGATTGTCAGGTGTTTTAATTGTTCCATTTGATAGATCTTTGATGCCTCCATAAGGATCAATAATGGTGTTCTCCTGGAGTGAAAATGCGATAGCATTAATAGTAAAGTCTCTTCTAGAGAGATCTAAATCTAAGTCAGAAACTGCTTCAACAGATGGGTTTCTTGAGGTTGTTTCGTAAGTGTCTTCTCTGTAAGTTGTTATATGTATGGAGTTGTTATCAATCCTGAGTTCAATAGTTCCGAATGCTTTCCCTACCTCTGTTGTTTTATATCCGTTTCTGTTTAGCAACTCTATTGATTCATCTGGTAAAGCATTGGTGGTAAAGTCAAAATCTGAAGTAGGAATTCCAAGAATTCCATCTCTAACGGCTCCACCAACTAAATAAAATTCAAAATTACTTGAAAAGTAAATATCGGAAATGCTTTTTAAATATTGATTATTATTTAGTAATTCTAATAGTGTTCTTGGTACCATATTGATAGCTTAGAAGAAGTGGGAAACAATAGAAATATGAATTTAAAAGTAGACTTTGCAGCTGGAGGAATTGTTCTAGTAGACAAAAAAATTTTAATTGTTAAAAATAAAAAAGGTGAATCTACTGATGATCTCGAAGGTTGGTGGGGGTACCCAAAAGGCCATTTAGAAGAGGGTGAATCACCTTCAGCAGCGGCTGTACGTGAAGTTAATGAAGAGACAGGTTTTGTTGTTGAACTAAAAAACGAAAAACCAATTGCTGAGTCTAGATATGAAATCAACCAAGTTAAAGAGAAGGTCAGTAAGACTGTTTGGTTTTACGAAATGAACGTTTTAAAACCTTTTGAGAATGAACCAGATGATGAAATTTTAGAAATAGCTGTTGTTGATTATGAAAGTGCTTTAAATTTGTTAAAACATGAAGAAGATAAGAAAATATTACGATATGTATTTAACAAATGAAAAACAGAAGCATAGGAGCTTACTCGGTTCCTACAATACTAGAAAGTGGAACGACGCTTCACCATTAGTTTATTTTGAAAAAATTTACGGAGGTAAGCCGTTATTAAAAAAAATAAAATCTATTGGCTTAGAGACTGATATAAATTTTCATTCAGCCATGATTCAGGAAAATATGGCTGGACATTGGATTGCTTCTGGGTGGTCTGAGATAAATAGGCTTAATGTTATGTCGTTAGATTTACGTAAGTATAAATTTGAAAAATTAAACACTTCTCATATGGAAGATTTTAATTTAAACACCATAGAAAAACTTTTACCGCTAGATCACAGTATTTTTGATTCTTATTGGAGAAATTCAAAAGCTGGTTTTATTGAAACAATTGAAAGCTGTAACAGAAATTATCTTTTTAAAAAATATTCAGATGAAAACTTAATTGGGTATGCAATTTTAGGAACAACAAGAAATTTTTCATTCCTACAAAGATTTGGAATATCGAAAGAACATCAAAATGAAGGCCACGGTTCTTCTCTTCTTGAAGATGTTATCAGTTTTGCTAAGAATAAGAAATTAGTCAATATAAGACTTAATACACAATCCAGTAACAATGCTGCGAAAAAGCTGTATTTAAATAAGGGATTTAAACTAACAAATACTGATTATATTATTTTTAGCTCTCGCTAGTTTAATTAGAACTTCATTAATATTTTTAGGACGCTTATTATAAATAATATGGAACATGAAGATAGTTTTGTTGAGTCTGTTGAAGGCTTAATTGAGACAATTAAAAAACTTATTGTAAAACCAGTTAAAAGAATTACTGGCTTTGCTTCAGTTGGCTTCCTGCTTGTGGTTCTACTTATTTTGGCACTTGTATTTCTATTCATTGGGGTAATTAAAATTATGCAAGGTATTGGTTTCTTATTAGGAATAAATCCTACTGGCTTCGCTTTTGCCTCAATTGGACTACTCTTTTTTATTATGTCTTTAAGAAACTATTGGAGAAAAAATAATGGATGATTTAGCAATAATAGGTTCTGGTCCTGCTGGATATACAGCAGGAATATATGCTGGAAGAGCTAACTTACATCCTGTTCTTTTTGAAGGTTTAGAATCTGGTGGTCAGCTTATGCTTACTACGGATGTGGAAAACTACCCAGGTTTTGTTGATGGAATTATGGGTCCTGAGCTTATGCAAGTATTTAAAGGTCAGGCAGAAAGATTTGGAACAACAATAAAAACAGAAATTATTGACTCTATCGAGAAGATAGAAGGCGGTTTTAAATTAAAAAGTTCAAAGGGAGAGTATAAATTTAAAACAGTAATTATCTCTTCTGGAGCTTCTGCTAGATGGTTAGGTGTTGATGGAGAAAAAGAACTTCAAGGATACGGGGTTTCTGCCTGTGCTACATGTGATGGTTTCTTTTTTAAAGAAAAAGAAGTAGCTGTTGTTGGTGGGGGTGACTCTGCCATGGAAGAAGCACTATTTTTAACCAAGTTTGCAAATAAAGTCTATGTAATACACAGGAGAGATGAGTTTAGAGCTAGTCAAATCATGCAGGACAGGGTTTTAAATCATGAAAAAATAGAAGTTATATGGAATAGTACAGTTGAAAAAATTAATGGTGAAGGGGCTGTGTCCTCTGTACTAATTAAAGATATCCTTGATAGTTCAGAAAAAGAATTAAGTCTTGATGGCGTTTTTGTTGCAATAGGGCATGATCCAAATGTTGGTTTTTTAAATAACTTTGTAGAGCTTGATGAAAAAGGGTATATCAAAACTGGTTTTACTACAGAAACAAGCACTTCTATTCCAGGTGTTTTTGCCGCTGGAGATGTTGCAGATTCAATTTATAGACAAGCTATAACTGCAGCTGGAACTGGCTGTCAAGCAGCAATAGATGCAGAGAGATGGCTTGAACAGTAGTTTGAATTTTTCTGAATATATTAAGACATTATCAGAAATAGAAACTGAAGATTTAAATGTAAAACTAAATTCTTGTGGGTATCAAAGTTCCGATGAAGTCAGTGATTTATTAAACACAGTTGAACTTTTTATTCAAGACAATAATCTTTCATTTAACATAAGCAAGGAAGATCTTTGGCATGAGCTATTAAATAATGGATATGATTTGGGAGATAGGATTCTGCAACTAGAAAGTCCAGCTATTTATGGAGCAGATGTAGAAGAGCTACAAGAGTACCTCTCTAGATTGGGTTTTTACTCTAGTCCAATAAATTCAGTTTTTAACAACAATCTGGAAAATTCTATAAAACAGTTTCAAGAAAATAGGGGTTTATCCGTGGATGGTGTTGTAGGAATGGAAACTTCAGTTGAAATTAGAAAACTCTTACGACCAAATATGAATACATCTTTGAATGAAGCAGTGAAGTCATTCAAAAGAGATTCAAATACCATTTCTATTTGCTTTGATGTTGATAACATTGGAAACTACAAAGAACAGAACGATCTTTACAGGGAAATAAAAAACCAATGTAATGAAATGGGGGTATCTGTTTATTTTTCTTCGGAGGTAGCTCAAGACGGCAATGAAGAAAATTCTGTCAAATATGTAAATAAATTAAATCCCACTTTATTTATTAAGCTTGCTTTCAATGAGTCTGAATTAATTATTAATTATTTTAAAGGCAAGCACTCGTTTAGTATTATTGGTGAGCAACTATCTGAAAAAATTAAAATTGATAATAATACTAATTCTAAAGGTAAATCATTACCTCTTCTTAAAAACACAAGATCTGTGTCGTTAATATTTAATGGTAATTTTTACCAATTTAATATAAAAAAATTAATTAAGGGCTTAGTTCTTGGGCTTAGGGATATCTATAACTATTAGATAAGTTTATTAATAAAATCGTCAAGAGCTTCTTTATTTTTTAAAATGAAACTTATTTTTGTAGTGTTCTTATTTCGGATAAAATTTACCTTCGTTCCAAGTGAATTTTCTAATACTTTTTTATAGTGACTATTTTGTTCATCAAGTTGAGATCCCTTTAACGATCTGACCTTTTCCTCAACCTCTCTACTTGAAAGTCTTAAGTTTATAATTTCTTCAAGCAATTTATTTTGTAGGCTGTGATCAAGAACTATAAGCGGCTTTACTTGACCAAAGGATACGGTGTCATTAACGAGTTCTAATTGAACTTTTTCACTCAGATTTGAAATTCTTAACATATTTGAAACATGAGGTCGACTTTTTCCAACCAATACACCTATCTCTTCATTGGAAAGTTTGTAGTTTTCTTTAAGGTTTTTATATGCAAGGGCTTCTTCTATGGAGTTAAGTTGACTTCTTTGTATATTTTCTACAAGACCCAAAACAGCTGCATCTCTTTTGCTTACGTCTTTAATAACACATGGTACAGATTTTAAACCAGCTAATTTTGAGGCCCTTAGTCTCCTTTCACCAGCAATTAATTCATATTGGTGGTTGTCTTTTTTTTGAATTATAAGAGGTTGAAGTATTCCATTATTTATAATTGAGTTTTTTAATTCTTGAATTTTTGTATTGTCAAACTTTTTTCTAGCTTGACTTTTGCTCTCTTTAATAAGTGAAAGGTCAATATTTTCAATTTTAAATTCCCTTGTCTCAACATCTGGTAATAAATCGCTTAATGATCTTTTCATAAACCTACTCTTTCTATAAACTCATTTGAAAATTCTAAAAACTCTATTTTGGCTTTACTATGTTCTTTGAAATCTAATACTGTTTTAGAATAGAACGGACTGTCAGCAATTTCAGTTAATTGAGATATTTTTGAATTGAACATTTTATCTGAAAGTAAAAAATTTAATTCTTTCTCAAAATCTTTAAAACTTGCCCGCCTTGTATCTACCTGGTTTAAAGCAACACCTAAGAAAATTGGGTCTGCATTGTTAATAATTGAAATTGTTTTTTTTGCAAAAGCCATAGCTTGTGAGACCCCTTCTATAGCTAAAAATTCTGGTTTTGCCGGTATAAGGTAATAGTCTGAAATTGCGAGTGCTTCTTGCGTTAATGAGCTAATAGTTGGTGGTGTATCAATAATTACTATGTCAAACTCATAAGAATACAGGAATTCCTTAACCCCTGTTAATTTAGGTCCTCCAATAATTTTTTCATCATTATGTTTCATTATCGATTTATTTGATGGAATTATGTATAGGTTTTCAGAAGAAAAGCCTATCTTTTTTTTATAATTTTTTTCCAGTATATCTGTTGAATTAATTATGTTTTCTTCATCTTTATTAAAATTCAGATATGTTGATACGTTTCCCTGGGGATCTGTATCAATAATAAGTGTCTTAAAACCTCTGTTTGAAAGTATTTTTCCTAGATTAACTGTAAATGTTGTTTTACCAACACCACCTTTTTGACACAGAATTGTTACTATCTTCACCTAACAGTTATAACATCTATGTGCCTTAAGTCTGTTGAATTAATCATAAAATTTTCCTGTTTCACGTGAAACATATTTTTGTCATGATCTAAATCTTCGCCATTTGAGGAAACAATATAAGTTGCATTTTTGTACGATTTAATAAGACTAAGTGCTTCTTTAGAAGATATATAACATCTAGAAATATATAAATTGTGATCAGATAATATACTTTTTGCATCTTTTCTAATTATCTCAATATTTTTTAAACCTAAAATGCTTTTTAACCTTTCAAGCTCATAAACTCTACTTTCACTTATATCAACGAGTTTAAATAGGATGTTTGGATTAGTTATTGCAACCGGTATCCCTGGAATTCCTCCACCTGTTCCTAAGTCATAAACTTGATTAATGGGTTTATCTACTTTACGTATAATTATGCCAAAATAAAGTGAGTGAATAATAAATTCATCCCAAACAAGTTGTTTATTTTTATTACTAATAAGCCCGTTTTTAATACCTGTATCTAATAACCAACTGTGGTATTCATAAAGTTTTTCCAAATATTGATTATTTTTAGCACCCCAGTGTGGTATTTGAGGCGTGAAGGTCATTCTTCTTCTTCAGGGGCAAAAACTACAGATCTATATGGTTCTCGACCTTCTGAATATGACCTAATTCCATTTAGCGTTGAAGCTGCATCATGTAAGGTTTTTCTATCAACAGAGTTCATAGGCTCTAACATAACTTCCTGTTTGTCATCGAGAATTTGTTTACCTAATCTTTCTGCATAAATAGTAAGAGCTTCTTTTCTTTTTTCAGCATATTTTGCAACATCAAGTCTAAGTCTTGTTCCTGCACCTGTTTTTCTTTGTACTACTGTTCTAGTTAGTTCGTGTAAAGATCTAATTATAAAACCCTTGTCGCCAACCAAGGCTTCTGTCTGCTCACCAGTTACTTTAACAACTAGGTTTTCATCTTCCAAGGTTCCTTCAACATCTCCTTTTAGTCCGAAAGATTTTACTAGTCCTTTTAAAAAATCAATTGAAACTTTAAGTTGTTCATCTTTATCTGCTTCAACTCTTGGTTTTCTAGGGGTATATTGCTTTTTTTGAACACCTTTATTGTCATTATTGTTTCTTTTGTTCTGGTTTCTTTTGTTATAATTTCTAGAACCACTTTCTCTAACTGAAATTTTAACTAAGGCTTTTGTACCCCCTACGCCAAAGACCCCTCCTTCTGGTTCTCTTAAAATATTAATGTTTGCTTGTGTGGCATCATCTAGGTTTAGTTCACTTAAGCCTGCTTTTATAGCATCGTCAATAGTCTTTGCTTCAACTTCTACCCATTTATTATTAGCCATTATTTTCTCCTTCTTTTTTTGCGGTTTTTTCGAGAATTTTCTTGAACAGGGTTATCATTTTTTTGTTCGTCTTCCTCGTCTTTAGTATTTTCTTTTTTAGATTCTTCTCTGTCATCTAGCTTCACTATTAAAGCCTGTTGACCTATTCGAAATATGTTTCCTGTTAAAAAATAAACAACTAAACCTGTTGGTAGGGTCCATGAAATAAAACCAAAAAATACAGGCATAACTTTTCCAATCATTTGCATTTGTTGTGCCTGGGGGTTGTTTGAGTTGTTTGATTTTTTTGTTATTTGTTGCTGTTGGTAAAGAGCTGTTAGGATAACAAAAAGTATTAATACTAAATATGGAGCTCTTTCTACCCAATCTGAAACTTCAGAAGGTGGGATTTGCAAGTCCATATTAAAAAATGTGAGGCTTGTGCTGTTTTCAAGTGCATTAAAAAGCTTAGAAGTATCTGGTATAAAACTTAATGGTTCTCTTAAGACCCTAAAAAGTGCAAACCAAATTGGCATTTGCACAATTAAAGGAAGGATGCAGCCAAGTGGATTTATCCCTTTTTCTTTATACATACCAGCCATTGCTTTATTAAGTTCTTCTTTGTTGTCTTTATGTTTTTTTTGAAGAGCTTTAATATCAGATTGAGCATCTTGCATTCGTTTTGTTGATCTTGTTTGCCTTAAGGTGAGGGGGAAAATAATAACATTAATTACAACAGTTAAAATAGCAATTGAAAAACCATATGAAGCAATAAAGTCATAAATATATGATAATAAAAAAGCTATAGCGAGAGCAAAAGGTTCTAATATTGCCAATTTTTACCAATTTTTCTATACACAGGATTGCATGTTATCATCCTGTTTAAAATTAAAGGAATTGCTTTAAATACACCTTCTTCTTCAAGCTTTTCAGCAATAACTGTGGTACATGAAGGGTAATAAATACAATTTCCACCACCTAAACCAAAAAATGACAACAAAGATCTAATGATTTGTAGGAATAAACTAATAACTTTCATATTTTAACAATAAGGGGTGTTGTTTAAAAATTTCTAATAGCTCACTTGAAGAAAGATTTGATGATTCTTTGTTTCCAAGTATTAATATATCTAAATTTTTATTCTTTTTTAAACCCCTTATGGCTTCCCTTGTCCTTCTTTTAAACTTATTTCTGTTAACCGCATTGTTCTGTTTACTTGAAATACTTATTCCAAGCCTAGAAGTTTCTACATTGTTTTCTTTGACAAAGATTTTTAAACCTTTAGCGGTAAAACAAAACTCTTCTTTTTTTAGGTTTTCAAAATGAATTTTTTTATTAAGTGCTCTAAATTTCACGAGCTAACCTAGGCAGATAAAATTTTACGACCTTTTTTTCTTCTTCTTTTAAGAATGTCGCGACCAGCTCTTGTTCGCATCCTTGATCTAAAACCGTGTTTTCTGCTTCTTTTTCTATTACTAGGTTGATATGTTCTTTTCATTTTTTACCTGATTAAGAGAATATATCATTGGGGTAATTAAACAAAGCAAAAAAATAATTTATTTTGAATTGTTCGCGAAAAGTAATTTAAGTTCGCGATAAACAGATTAACTAGAAACAAACAACCCCTTTTAATAAAGTGCTTTAGGTCATATTATTGTGAATTTAAAGCAATAATCATTGGGTTTTTTGTTAGTTATCAACAATTTATTAATTTTTAATTTGTTTTTAACACTCTATGTTTTTTCTTATTGTTGGAGTAAATTTAATTTGATTATGAACAATGATAAGTACCTCAAAAATCTTTTATCTGAGTTCAACAATGAGTTAAATAAAAGTATTACAAACAAGACTGATAGATATTGGTTAGACCAACTTAGATTTGAACTTTTAAACGAGAACGAATTAAACATAGTTGTTGGATCAGATTTTGTTAAGTCTTCTATTGAAAAAAAATTATTAAGTAATATTACTTCTGTTTTTAAAAGAGTTGTAGGTGGATCTGATTGTGTGTTTGTTGTTGATAATTCTTTTTCAATTTTTGTAGACAAAACAGCGCATGTTGAAAAACAAGAAACAGTCGTAGAGGAAGAAAAAGTTAGCATTCTTGAATATGATCTTAGCTTTTTTGATGATTTGTTTGTTGGTAGTTGTAATAACCTTGCTGTAACAGCTGCAAAAAATGTTGTTGTTTCGCCCGGTGATAGGTTCAACCCTCTTTTTATTTATGGAAAACCGGGAGTTGGAAAAACACAGTTGTTAAAAACAATATCTAAATCAAGTTTTTCTTCCTTTTATATTGATTCTGAGTCATTTTTAGAATCTTATATTTCAGGAATCAAAAACAATGATATTGATGTATTTAAAAATAAAATTAGATCTGTTGACATACTCTTAATTGACGATATTCAGTTTTTTATAGGCAAAAGGGGTGTTTCTGAAGAGTTGTTTCACACAATAAACTATTTTTTAAACAACTCAAAAGCTGTAGTTCTTGCTTCTGACCAAAAACCCCAAATGTTAAAAGGGTTTCCAGAAAGGTTAATTTCTAGAATTTTAAATGGACTAGTCACAGACATTGAGAAGCCTGATAAGAAAATATTTTTAGAGGTTCTTAAGAAAAGTAATAAAGACTTTGAGAACAACTTGATTTCAAATAAAGAATTTGATTTGTTGCTTTCGCTTGATTTTCAAAGCTTTAGAGAGATAAACGGTGTTGTTAATAATCTAATAATAAACAAACAAACAGGTGAGGGGAACTCAAGATATGTTTCAGAGCTTGTTTCAATGTACTCTGAAAATAAAATAATGGAGCTCACACCAGAATTTATTTTAAGTTACTGCTCTGATGTCTACCAGGTGGACGAAAGGCTGGTTTTGTCTAAAAATAGAAGTGAACAAGTTAGTAATGCTCGCCATCTTTTTATATATTTAATGAGAAAACACACTGAATACTCCCTTAACCAAATAGGAGTTTATGTTGGAAACAGATCTCATTCAACAGTTTTGTCGTCTATCAAAAAAGTTGAAGGGTCCCATTCTTTTAAAAGAGAAATAAACATTTTCAACAACAAAATAGACAATAGTCCTTTAAGTTTTTCTGGTGTTTAAAATGTTTAAAACTTTAAACACCGCTAATCTTGGTTTTTCAATAGAAAAGTTTTTTTTAGACACTTTAAACAGCTTTATTATTGTTATTTATATAAAGGAATAAATTGAAATTTAAAACAACAAGTAAAGAAATAAAAAACTTTGTTCTTTCAGTTTCTCGAGCTATCGACATTAAGCCTTCTAACCCAGCCCTACAGGGTATTTACCTTCGAGCAGAGAACGGCCTTTGTGAATTAATAGGAACAGATCTGGATCTCGTTATTAAAGCTAAGTTTCCAGTAGAGGTTCTTGTTGATGGGGAGAG
>TARA_B110000008_G_scaffold73204_1_pt1 | contig 15859 bp, 14 predicted proteins | sample TARA_B110000008 | Tara Oceans TARA_B110000008 (sample SAMEA4396496) | marine metagenome | biome: Westerlies Biome; feature: [DCM] deep chlorophyll maximum layer (ENVO:01000326); material: water (ENVO:00002006), including particulate matter (ENVO:01000060) such as... | depth 40 m
CAAAATCATGAAGTTATTGCCCTAGATATAAATCCTAAGAAGATTGAACTACTTAATTACAAAATCTCTCCTTTTGTAGATAAAGAAATTGAGGATTTTCTTGCTAATAGGGACCTTAACTTTACTGCTACCCTTGATAAAGAGCTGGCTTATAAGGATGCTGAATTTGTAATCATTGCTACACCTACGGATTATGACACTAATAATAACAACTTTAACACTGCTTCAGTAGAAGCTGTGATTCAAGATGTTATTAATATTAATCCTCAGGCTACAATAATCATAAAGTCAACTGTTCCGGTTGGATATACAAAAAGCATTAAACATAAGTTCAATACCAATAATATCATCTTCTGTCCTGAATTCTTAAGAGAGGGCTCAGCTCTTCATGACAACCTTTACCCCTCACGTATTATTGTCGGTGACTTTTCAGATAAAGCCAAACAATTTGCTGGTCTTCTGTTAGAAGGGGCCATCAAAGAAGATATTAATGTTCTATTTACAGGCTCCACTGAGGCAGAAGCAATTAAGCTTTTTAGCAACACCTACCTCGCCATGAGAGTCTCATACTTTAATGAGCTTGATTCATACGCAGAAACTCATAACTTGGACTCTAGACAAATCATTGAGGGCGTGGGCCTTGATCCAAGAATTGGATCACATTACAACAATCCATCCTTTGGTTATGGAGGATATTGTTTGCCTAAAGATACCAAGCAACTTAAAGCTAACTATAAAGATATACCAAATGCTTTAATTACTGCCATTGTTGATGCTAATTCAATGCGCAAAGACTTTATTGTAGATTCGATTGTTAGCAAGAGCCCAAAGGTTGTTGGCGTTCACCGTCTTATTATGAAAAGTGGAAGTGATAACTACAGAACCTCTTCCATTCAAGGCATTTTGAAGAGAATCGTAGCCAAAGGCATTGAAGTGGTAATCTATGAACCATTTCTTTCAAAGAAAGATGTACATGAATTCTTCCAATCTAGGGTGATAAGCAACTTGGTTGACTTTAAACAAATCAGTGATGTAATTGTTGCCAATAGAATGGTAGATGAGTTAAATGATGTTAAGGCTAAAGTTTATACAAGAGATTTATTTAATGGCGATAAGTAACTCGTGAAACGATACTTTGTAGCTGATCAAGAAAAATTTAATTTTCTAGTTATGATAATAAAGTAATACAATAAAAATCTTACATCTATATGAATATCCATGCTGATAAAATATAGATAAATTAATTTATATTGGTTATAAATAATTATGAAAGTATTAATTACTACTGTGCCATTTGGATTAATAGACAGAACGCCATTAAATCTTCTTGAAAAGAATAAAATCGAATATCTTATAAATCCACTCAATAAGAGGTTGACTAGTAATGAGTTAGCTGAAATTGTTACCGATTTTGATGTAATTATTGCTGGAACAGAACAAATTACCAAAGAAGTTATTAATAAAGCTACAAACCTTAAAATGATTTCACGTGTAGGAATTGGACTTGATAGCGTAGATCTCTTGGCAGCTGATAAAAAAAATATTTCTGTGTCATACACCCCTGATGCACCAGCTCCAGCAGTTGCAGAATTAACTATAGGCATGATGTTGTCGCTGTTGAGATCTATTCACGTATCAAATTCTCAAATGCACTCAGGAGAATGGTATCGATTTTTTGGCAAAAGGTTATCTGAAGTGACAATTGGTCTTATTGGGGCTGGTCGAATTGGTATAGGTGTATTGCGTCATCTTAAAGGTTTTGGAAGTCCACGTATATTAGTTAATGATATATATACGAATCAAAAAAAAAATATATCCCAAGAATTTGATGTCGAATGGTTAGAAAAGGAAGAAATTTATCAAGAGGCCGATATTGTTAGTCTCCATTTACCATTGACTAGTTTAACTAAAAATTTACTGCAAAAACAGCAATTACTTTTGATGAAAAAAGATGCATTATTAATTAATACTTCTAGGGGAGGGATTATTAATGAAGAGGATCTTTATAGTGTTATGAAATCTGGTCATTTGAATGGCGCAGCTATTGACGTTTTTGAAAATGAACCATATAACGGCCCATTGAAGAAAATAGAAAGGTGTTTATTAACTTCGCATATGGGATCTATGTCTGTTGATTGTAGAGTAAAAATGGAGATTGAAGCAACTGAAGAAGTTATTCGTTTTGCATCAGGAAAAAACCTTGAAGGATGCGTTCCCATGGAAGAATATGAAGTTCAAAGACTAGGATTATGATCATAAAAAAAACTACTAAAAAAATATTCTCAATAGGATGTTCCAGATTTGCGCGACAACACACAGCTGGTAAACATTTCCACCCAAGAGTATTCAATTGTATTTTGGAAAATACTAAATACTCTTGGTTAAATGTTAAGTATAAAAATTCTCGTAATTCCTCAAGTAATTATGGAAATATTTCATGTAGATATGTACCCAAAAAGATGTATAAAATTATATCAACTGAATGTATAGACCCTAGCCAAGGTTTGTTTTAGAAGTCTCTCGAGAAAATCGATGAAAAAATTGAATATAGGGCAATTTAAGTTAATTTTCTGGGATTTTGATGGAGTAATAAAGGATTCAGTTGGGGTTAAAACAGATGCTTTTATAGAATTATTTAAACCCTATGGTGATGATATTTGTAGGCGGATATTTAATCACAATGCAACTAATGGAGGAATGTCTCGATTTGAAAAAATACCGCTTTATTTACAATGGTCAAATGAAACAGTCGATGATGAAAAAATAGAAAAATTTTGCAAAAAATTTAGCAGCCTTGTTGAAAAAAAAGTAATTGACTCTTCATGGGTACCTGGAGTAGAAAACTATCTTAGAAATGATGAATATGCTCAAACTTTTGTTGTAATTTCAGGAACACCTCAAGATGAATTGAAAAGAATAATAAGTGCATTAGACTTAACTGGGTGTTTTAATTCAATACATGGATCACCAACAAGTAAATTTATCGGTATAGAAAAAAGTTTAATGAAATATAAAGTTGACAAAAAAGATTGTCTCATTATTGGTGATATGAAAGTTGATTATGAGGCTGCTGTAAAAACTGATATTTCTTTTCTTTTAAGAAAGCATGCACTTAATAAACAAGCGATCCCTGATTACAAAGGAGATTCATTTGAAGATTTTATAAAGGGTATTAACTAATAATATTATGGAAAATAAAAAAATAACAGCCTTAGTTCCTGTCAAAGGAGATTCAGAAAGGGTGCCTAAAAAAAATCTTAGGCCGTTTTGTAATACAACTTTGTATGAATTAAAATTAGAACAACTTCAAAGTGCTAAGAGTTTTGAAAATATTATTATTTCTTCTGAGAACGAGGAAGTTTTGAATATTGCAATCGAAAGAGGGTTTGATGTGCATTATAGAGATGCATTATATTCCACTAGTGACGTTCCTATGAGTGATGTGTACTCATATGTGGCAAGTGAGATTCCTGGAGAAAATATTGCATGGGTAAATATTACAAATCCATTAGTTACAGCAGATATATATGATCATGCGGTTGAAACGTTTTCTAGATTGCCAAAAAAATATGATTGTTTATTGAGCGCCTATGAATTAAAAGAATATGTGTTTTACAAAGATAAACCAGTTAACTTTAAACCATATCCACATCCAAAATCTCAAGATCTAACTGATATGGTTGCGTTATCGTTTGCTATAAACATTCTTAAAAGAGAGGATATGATAAGATGGGGCTCGGCGATAGGGAGTAAGCCGTATTTTTATATGATAGATAATGTTGTTTCTACTGATATAGACTATACTAGTGATTTTAAATTTTGTGAAATGATTTACAAAGAGTGGAATGAGTAACTTTTCGATTAACTCAGGTTCCGAAAAATCCTTTGGTATTGTATTCTCAGTAGTATTTTTAATAGTCTCTTTTTATCCACTAACAAGCTCTGGAGGTATCAAAGTTTGGGCGATAATTGTTTCAATTATTTTCTTATTACTTGCCTTCTTAGCTCCTAAAATATTAATTATTCCCAATAAGCTTTGGTTCAAATTTGGCATGATTATAGGCTCAATCATGGCACCAATTTTAATGACTCTGGTTTATTTCTTAACTGTATTCCCTACTGGTCTTATTATGCGTCTTCTAGGGAAAGATATACTCAAACAGAAGCTTGATAAAAATGCTAAATCCTATTGGATAGAACGAAGTGATAAGATGGGCTCAATGAAAAATCAATTTTAAGAAGTTGACATTATGTCTTTTATTAGAGAACTATGGCACTTTATGCGTATCAGAAAAAAGTTCTGGTTAGCTCCAATTCTTATTATGATGGCATTGTTTGGATCATTAATTGTTTTGAGTCAAGGTTCAGCAGTTGCGCCTTTTATTTATACTCTGTTTTAAATAATGACAATAGCAGTATTAGGTATCTCTGCCTTTTATCATGATAGTGCCGCTGCATTGATTATCGATGGTGAGATAATTGCCGCTGCGCAAGAAGAACGTTTTACTCGCAAGAAACATGATCCATCCTACCCAGTTAATGCAATTAACTATTGCCTAACAGAGGCTAATTTAGATTTGAGTCAGTTAGATTATATTGCCTTTTATGACAAGCCTTTCTTAAAGTTTGAACGCCTCCTAGAAACTTATGTTGCCTTTGCGCCAAAAGGTCTTCAATCATTCAGAATGGCAATGCCTATTTGGTTACGTGAAAAGCTTTTCCTAAAAAATATGTTAATTAAGGAGTTCAGAAAAGCCAATAAGAACTTTGATGAAAATAAATTGATGTTTGGAGAGCATCACTTTAGCCATGCTGCTAGTGCATTCTATATGTCACCTTTTAAAGAGGCAGTTGTTTTAACACTTGATGGTGTAGGAGAATGGGCAACTACTACTGTTTCAATTGGTAGAGGTAATGATCTCAACATTGTTAAAGAGATACACTTTCCTCATTCCTTAGGATTGCTTTATTCAGCATTTACCTACTATATTGGCTTTAAAGTGAATAGTGGTGAGTATAAGGTAATGGGTTTGGCGCCTTATGGTAAACCTAAATACAAAGATTTAATCATGGATAAACTGATTGATCTTAAACAAGATGGCTCGTTTAGATTAAACCAATCTTACTTTAACTATGCAGCTGGTTTGACTATGGTTAATCAGAAATTTGCCGATTTATTTGGTGAACCCATTAGAAAGCCAGATACTGATAAACTTACCCAGTTCCATATGAATATTGCCGCCTCTATTCAGGAGGTAACAGAAGAGGTTGTTCTGAAAATGACAAGATCTCTAGCCAAGGAATACAAAATTCAAAATCTTTGTATGGCTGGTGGTGTTGCTCTTAACTGTGTTGCCAACGGTAAAATACTAAGAAGCAAAGCATTCAAAGATATCTGGATTCAACCCGCATCTGGTGATGCTGGTGGTGCTTTAGGCAGTGCCTTAGCATTATGGTATAAAGAGCTTAGTAAGCCTAGAATAGTTAATCCTAATGACTCTATGAAAGGATCTTATCTAGGGCCATCATTTGAACAAGACGAAATCGAAAAAGGATTATCTGATTGTGGCGCTAATTTTACTAGGCTTGCAGAAAATGAGATGATTGAACAAACTGCACAAGCTTTATCGGATGGTAAAGCAGTTGGTTGGTTTCAAGGCAGAATGGAGTTTGGCCCTCGCTCATTGGGCGGACGTTCAATATTAGGCGATCCACGCTCTGAAAAAATGCAAAAGATACTTAATCTTAAAGTCAAATATCGTGAGAGTTTCAGACCATTTGCTCCATCAGTATTAAGAGAGAATGTTTCTGATTGGTTTGAGCTAGATTATGACAGCCCTTACATGCTTCTAGTTGCTAATGTAAAAAAAGACAAGCGCATAGAAATGACTGAAGAAGAAGACTCCTTATTTGGTATAGATAGATTAAATATAAAGCGTTCGACTATTCCAGCAGTAACGCATGTTGACTATTCTGCCAGAATACAAACAGTACATAAAGAAACTAATCCAAAATACTACGCATTAATAAGTAAATTTAATGAAAAGACAAATTGCTCAGTAATTGTAAATACTTCATTCAATGTCAGAGGCGAACCTATTGTTTGCTCACCAACAGATGCATTTAAGTGTTTTATGGGAACAGAGTTAGACTTATTAGTAGTTGGGAATTGTATTCTTAGTAAAAAGTTTCAAGATGAAGCATTAGTTGAGAATTATAAGGAAAAGTATGAGAAAGATTAGGGTCTAAGGGAAAAAGTGAAAAAAACATCTAAACTCTCTTTATTTTTTAATTTAATGCCAATATTGTTTATCTCACTATCTGTTATTTTATTGATTTTTGTATTTTATCGTTCTGAATTTAGACATGCTGGAAATTTAGATTATACAAAATACTATTATCTTTTCATTTTTAGTGCCTTTTTTTGGCTAATCGTATCAAGATTGCAATATGAGGTAAAAGAGAATATTGTAATCTTAAGTATTAGTATTATTGCCTCTTTGTATCTTATAGAAATTACGCTACATTTGAATTCTCCAAAAAATTATGATTACAAAAGAGAAGTTCTGGCAATTGAAGCTGGTGTTAAGTTTGATACTCGATCAAAATTTCAAGTTTATAGAGACTTAAAGGAGCAAGGTATTGATGCAATTCCATCTGTCCAGCCATCTAGCTTTTTAGGCAATAATGATGTAATTCCTCTTAGTGGGGTTGCAAATAAAACTACTGTATTTTGCAATGAAAGTGGGGAAATGTCTATATTTTTGAGTGATAGATATGGGTTTAATAATCCAGACAAGCAATGGGATACTAATGTTGAACTAGTTATTTTAGGTGATTCATTTGCTCAAGGAGCATGTGTTAATTCTGGACAAGATGTTGCATCAAAATTGAGAAAAGAGACCGGTGCAAGCGTAATTAATCTTGGATCTGAAGGCAATGGACCATTGATTGAGTTAGCAACATTAAAGGAATATGGAGAATTGTTAGAGCCAGGGAACGTTATTTGGATGTATTATGAAGGTAATGATCTGGATGGCAATCTAGAAAATGAATTATCATCTGCACTATTAAGAAAATATTTTAATCAAAAATTTTCACAAAATTTAGTTGAAAATCAATTGACTCTTGACATAATGATCAACAATCAAATTGAAGAAAATGAATCAAAAATCTTACTTGAAATACAAAGAAACATTGATAATTGGAGTTCCAGATGGATTAGATTGTACAATATTAGATCATTATTTAATTTTGATGGTTATTTAGAATCTGAGCTTAAAATTACATCTGACTTTAAAAAAATATTAGGTATTGCTAATACAAATACTAGAGAATGGGGAGGTAAGCTTTACTTTGTTTATTTACCTAGTTTTAACAGGTATGACAGTGAAATAGAAAATCATGATGCTTATAGAAAGAAGGAGGAGGTTATTAGCATTGTAAATGAACTAGACATACCAGTTATTGATATTCACTCAGAAGTTTTCTTAAAACAATCAGATCCCTTATCTTTATTCCCTTTTCAAATGCATGGTCACTATACAGCTGAAGCATACGCAATAATTGCTAAACTTATTAGTTCAAAAGTAACTATAAAATGAAAAAAGATCTTATACAAAAAACAATTTACCTTTTGAGAGGTAGTGTCCGAAAAATACCTTTTATGGTTTTTTTGTTCATTTTTATTTCTGTTCTAGATATAGTGGGCATTGGCCTCATTGCTCCATATGTTGCTTTAATTGTATCCCCAGAACAAATAATGGAAAATGATATTTATGTTTCTTTATTAGGTGCTGGGTTGAAAGCTAATATAGATGATTTGTTGATAATACTCAGTTTGCTATTATTTACTGTATTTTTAATTAAAGCAATTGTAGGCTTGCTGGTAAATAGATTAATACTTTTATTTTGTGTAAATCATGGATCCCATTTAAGATCCTTTTTAATGAAAAATTATCAAAATATGCCATATGAAGAATATATAGAACGAAATAGCTCTGAATATATTTATCATATTCAAGAACTTGCCGCTAAATTTTCGCATACCACCCTACAAGCCATCTTAAGAGTTTTAAGTGAAGGAATAGTATTTGTGACAATTCTTGTATTTCTAGCCTGGTTTGATTTAATGTCAGTATTAATTTTGAGTGGATTCATTATTGCATCAATACTAATATACGATATTTTATTTAAGAGTAAGGTAAGTAATTATGGAAAACTGGTTAATAACCACTCAAGGAAAATGATTCAAGGCATAAATGAGGGACTTGAAGGCTTAAAAGAGATTAGAGTCTTAGGTAAAGAAGATTATTTTCATAATGTTGTCAGAAAGAATGCAATTCAATATTCACAAATTAATGTTAAATCCATGGTTTTATCTTCAATACCTAAATATATGATGGAGTTTCTTGCGGTAACTTTTATAGTTGTTATAGTGTTAGTTAGCCTTTTGTCAAATCATGAAATAAAATCACTACTTCCAACTCTTAGCGTATTTGGAGTTGCAGCTATCAGATTAGTTCCATCTAGTAATCAAATTTTGACTAGTATCGTGCAGATTCGTTTAGGCAAGAATTCTATAGAATTACTTTATAGTGATTTAAAAAAATTTAAGGGGTATGTTGAAACTGATATTTATAAGGGCAAGCCAACCTATAATAAAGATTTATTTCAAGATTTAACAAAGTTTAAATTACTTAAATTCGATCAGGTAAGTTATCAATATCCTGGTTCAAACCAAAATGTATTAAGCAATATTTCGATAAAAATTAAATCTGGAGAATCTATTGGTGTAATTGGCCCTTCTGGATCAGGAAAAACAACATTAATTGATATTATGCTCGGCTTATTAGAGCCAAGAAGTGGCAATATTGTGGTTAATGGTGAGAAAATTAGTCTAGAAAATTCGCGATGGAAAAATCGCGTAGCTTATTTACCGCAACAGATATTTCTCATTGATAACACTTTGAGAAACAATATAGCTCTTGGTGAAGAAGAAAATGAAATTAATGATGACAAAGTAATGAACGCTTTAGATCAAGTCAAATTAACGGATGTTGTTAATCAACTTCCCAATGGGCTAGATACAATTTTAGGCGAGAGGGGGGTTCGCCTATCAGGGGGTCAAAGACAAAGAATAGCTCTAGCAAGAGCATTCTATCATAACCGAGATGTTTTAATACTGGATGAATCAACAAGTGCGTTAGATAGCAAAACTGAAAATGAAATTGTAAAAGAGATGATGCAATTTAAAGGTAAAAAGACATTAATCATTATAGCCCATAGGTTATCTACGTTAAAACATTGTGATCGAATTTATAAACTAGAAAATGGATGTATAGCGGATGTTGGCTCATATCAAAAAATTATAGAGGATGCTAACCAATGAAAAAAGTATTAGTAACTGGTGCAGATGGCTTTATTGGTTCGCACTTGACTGAAATGTTAGTAGATAGGGGTTATAAAGTAAAGGCCTTAGCTCAATATAACTCCTTTAATGACTGGGGGTGGTTGGATAAAATTAATTGCAGGAAAGCATTGGAGATTGTTACTGGTGACATTAGAGACCCACATTTTTGCAAGCATATTACTCAAGATATTGATATTATTTTTCATTTGGCTGCACTAATAGCAATACCCTATTCGTATATTGCGCCTGATAGCTATCTAGATACAAATATCAAAGGCACTCTTAATATCTGTCAAGCTGCAAAGGAAAATAATGTCCAGAGAGTTATTCATACTTCCACAAGTGAAGTTTATGGCACCGCAAAATATGTGCCTATTGATGAAAAACATCCAATGCAAGCGCAGTCGCCCTATAGTGCCTCTAAAATTGCAGCAGATTCTATGGCTATAAGTTTTTATAATTCATTTGATCTTCCAGTTACGATAGCACGTCCATTTAATACTTATGGCCCTCGTCAGTCTGCTCGTGCAGTTATACCTTCAATTATTACTCAGATTGCAAATGGTAAGAAATCTTTAAAGCTTGGAGATATTAGCCCTACTAGAGATTTTAGTTATGTAGAAGACACTTGTAGAGGCTTTTTAGCTTTAGCAGAGTGTAAAAATGCAATCGGTGAAACTGTAAATATTGGATCAAATTATGAAATTAGTATTGGTGATACATTAAATCTAATTAAAGACATTATGAAAAGTGATGTTAAATTTATTGCCGACTCAGAACGCTTTAGACCTGATAATTCAGAGGTTTTTAGATTATGGTGTGACAATACTTTGATTGAAAATCTTACAGGCTTTAAACCAAAGATTTCAATTAAGGAAGGATTAGAAAGAACTATTAAATGGTTTACAAAAAAGGATAACTTAGAAAACTATAAGTCAGATATTTATAATCTTTAAGTTGTATTAGAATAATTTATGAAATTTAACAAAGATATCAGTATTGATGGTAAAGCAATCTCTGAGGAATCTCCAACATTTATAATTGCTGAAGCTGGGGTTAATCATAATGGAGATATGGAGATTGCCAAACAATTGATAGATATAGCTGTAGATGCTACTGCTGATGCGGTTAAATTCCAAACATTTAAAGCTGAGCACTTAATACTAAAAGATGTTCAAAAGGCTCCCTACCAGAAAAATACTACAGATAAAACCGAAACGCAATTTGATATGTTGAAGAAGTTGGAGGTTGGTAGAGAGCAGAATCTTGAGTTAAAAAAATACTGCAAAAAAAAAGGGATAATTTTTTTAACAACCCCTTTTGATGAAAAGAGTCTAGATGAGCTTGATGAGATTAACTTATCTGCGTACAAAATAGCCTCTACAGATACCACAAATTTACCTTTTTTAAAAAAAATAGCTAAGAAAGGTAAGCCTATGTTTTTATCAACAGGTATGAGCTACCTCTCAGAAGTTAGCTTAGCTCTCAAAACCATCTATAAATACAACAAGGATGTAGTTTTACTTCAATGCACAGCTAATTATCCTATTCATGATAGTGAAGCAAACCTTTCAGTACTTTCCACTTATAGGGATAATTTTGATATTTTGTTAGGTTATTCGGATCATAGTAAAGGAGTCGGTGCAGCTCCATTTGCAGTCCCGATGGGCGCTAAAGTAATAGAAAAGCATTTTACAATTGATAAGTCTGATATTGGCCCAGATCATGCTGCCTCTCTATCACCTGATGAATTATTTGATCTTGTTAATAAAATTCGAACAGTCGATCAATACATGGGTAGCTCTATTAAAAAACCTAGTCCATCAGAGCTTAAAACCAGAAGAGCATTGCAAAAGTGCCTTGTTGCAAGTAAAGATATAAAAAAAGGCTCTTTTATAACCGAAGAAAATACTATTGCAAAACGAACTGGTGGTGTTGGAATTTCTCCGATTGATGCTCAAAAGTTGATAGGCACCAAATCAACTAAAAGCTACAAGAAAAATCAAATTATCGAAGGCCTATGAGAATCATATTTTGTGGGTTTGGTCGCGCTTCGCTTGAATGCCTTTATCAGTTAATGGGTAATTATGATATTGATTCATCTGATGTTTTTATTTTCACTCATGATACCTCTGAAAATGCAGAATTTATTCGCCATTTAAGAGTTAATAATTTCAAATTTACTTATGAAAATGTAAATAATTGCTTTGATTTAATTAGAGAATTTAGTCCTAATTATCTTTTGTCTATTTACTATAGATATATTATTAAAACAGATATTCTTGATATTGTAAATTACAAAGCAATGAATCTACACCCTTCCCTGCTTCCAGCCTACAGGGGAACTAAGTCCAGCGTTTGGGCAATATTAAATAATGAAAAATATACTGGTATATCATTTCATTATATTGATAGTGGAGTTGATACTGGTAGAATTATATTAACAAAAGAATTATTAATTAAGCAAGAAGATACTGCTTTTTCTTTATACCATAAGCTAATTGGCCTATTTTCATCCCATTTTTGTAAAGCCTTTGATTTGGTAATAGCTAATTACAATGGGTTAGTGCAAACAGGTCGCCCATCATACTATTCAAGAAAATTACCATATGGTGGAAAGATGGAACTTAATGACTTAAATTTAGAGGATGCCAGACGCTTTGTTAGAGCCATGTATTTCCCTCCTCATGATGGTGCTATTTTCACATTAAAAGATGGATCTGAAGTTGAGATTAATTCAATTGAAAGTCTTCATCACTATTTTGGGGTTTCATGATATATATTTCAAGCTCATGCGTTAATAACGCTAGAATTAGAGAATCTGTAGAGGAATTGGCAACAAATGGCTTTCAAAATATTGAATTATCTGGTGGGACCAAATTTTATGAAAATTTTGAAAATGATTTATTGGAATTAAAAGATAGGTACAAACTTAATTATCGCTGCCATAATTATTTTCCACCTCCAAAAAAACCTTTTGTGCTCAATTTAGCATCATTAAATAATGAAACTTTTAAAGCCAGTTTTAATCATTTACAGAAAGCTATTAATTTATCAAATAAGCTAGGAGCAGATAAATTTGCTTTTCATGCTGGGTTTTTCATTGATATCAAGTTGAATGAAATTGGAAAGAAATTAAGTAAAGATAATTTATTTGATAAAAATAAAGCTATTAAGCGTTTTTGTGAAGCCTATGTTGAGATTAAAAAACAGTCAAACAATGTTAGTTTATTTATTGAAAATAATGTATTTTCAAAGACTAATGGAGATACTTATGATGGGGAAAATCCATTTATGATGACTAATTATAATGAATATAAAACCCTTAAAGAAAAAATAGATTTTAATTTATTACTGGATGTCGCTCATTTAAAAGTAAGTGCAAAAACTTTAAAGCTTGACTGGGAGAATGAATTTGAAAAAATGATGAATGTAAGTAGTTACATACATGTAAGTAATAATGATGGTTTTCATGATTTAAATAATCAGCTAACCAAAACTTCGATTCTGACATCCATGCTAAAACAGAGTGACACTCAAAATAAAGACTTTACTTTGGAAATATACGATGGAATGGACGCTATCAAAAGAAGTTATGAAGCATTGTCAGAGGTAGTTTAATGATTAAAAATCTTACTTGCAACTGGAATAATACGTTACTTGAAGTCATGTATATTATCAATGAGAATAGTATGGGCATTTGTTTTGTTACTGATAAAGACAATTCTCTAAAAGGCGTTGTAACTGATGGAGATATTAGGCGAGCAATTTTGAATCATAAAAGCCTAGACTCTCTAATAGTTGATATATTAAATGAAAGTTTCGTTTTTGGTCATGTAGATGATTCCAGTGATGCATTGATTGAAAAAATTAGTGAAAAAATTAATGAAGACATTGACATTAATATTATTCCAATAGTTGACCAAAATAATCAATTAGTTGATTATTTTAGATATTCTCATCAAAGTCATTTTCCCGTTGCCATTCCCAATCTTGGAGGAAATGAATTTAAATACCTTACTGATGCTTTTTTAAGTACTTGGATTTCAAGCTCTGGATATTACTTAGATGAATTTGAAGATAAATTTTCAAAGTACTCTGATTGTGAATATGGTGTATCTGTTGTAAATGGCACTGCTGCATTGCATCTTTCTTTAGTTGCTCTTGAAATAGGAAAAGGTGATGAGGTGATCATCCCTGACTTGACTTTTGCAGGCACTATTAATGCTGTTTTACATGCAAATGCAACTCCTGTAATTGTAGATATTGATGAAAAAAGCTGGTGCATTGACCCAAAGGAAATTGAGAGATCAATTACATCAAAAACAAAAGCAATTATTCCTGTTCATGTATATGGTCAAGTATGTGATATGGATAGAATCATGAGTTTAGCAAAAAGATACAATCTAAAGGTTATTGAAGATTGTGCAGAAGCTCATGGAGCAATGTTTAAAGGCAATAAGGTTGGAAGTTTTGGTGATATCGGATGTTTTTCATTTTATGGAAATAAAGTTATAACAACTGGGGAAGGTGGTATGTGTGTGACTAACTCTTCTAAGCTTAATGACAAATTAAGATTGTTCAGAGACCATGGAATGAGTAAATCGAAGCGCTATTTTCATGAGGTAGTTGGTTTCAATTATAGGATGACTAATTTACAAGCTGCCATTGGGCTTGCTCAACTAGAGAGAATCGATGAAATCCATAAAAATCGTTTCTCTTATGAAAATTTATATCGCAAAATTTTGTCAAATTCTAATTGGGAATTCCAGAAAGACTTAAAAAATAGAAAAAGAATAGTATGGCTAGTTTGTTTACTTTTAACTGATAATGATAATAATGAAAGAGATAGATTAATTTCATCACTAAAAGATAATGGAATAGAAGCAAGGCCTTTTTTTTATTTACTTAGCGATATGGAGATTTATAAGAAATACTCTTATAGAGTAAATTCATCTGCTAAGAAAATATCAAGCTGTGGAATTAATTTACCAACTTATGAGAGTTTAATGGGCTTAGACCAGATAGAGTCAATTATTAAAAAGATTATTGAATAATGAAATGACTAATTTTAATAAGAAAAATTTAAAAGAAAAGTATGGGCTTCCAGCTAATGTTAAGTTTTGTAAGAGATGTGTTGTTTCAAATCAGAGACCAAGAATTAAATTTGATGACGAATGTGTTTGTTCAGCCTGTCGATTTGCCGAATATAAAAACAATGTAATTAATTGGACTAACCGGGAAGGAGAGTTAACCAAATTATGCAATAAGCATAGAAGTCAAGATGGTAGTTATGATGTAATTGTTCCAGGGAGTGGCGGAAAGGACAGCAACTATGTTGCCCATATGCTAAAAGAAAAATACAAAATGCACCCATTAATTGTGACATGGGCGCCACATATATACACTGAAATAGGCAGGAAAAATCTAACCTCCTTTATTGATTCTGGCTTTGACAATATTCTTATTACTCCAAATGGTGAAGTACATAGAAAGCTAACAAAAGCTGCATTTATTGAAATGGGTGATCCATTTCAGCCATTTATTTTTGGGCAATATTCCGCACCATTTAGGGTAGCAATTCAGTATAAGGTTCCACTAGTAATGTATGGAGAGGATGGTGAGGTTGAATATGGAGGCTCTATGGAACATGCTGATAGAGCAAGCTTGTCTTATAAAGATTTTGTAGCCAATAGGTTTTCAAGTGTATTTCCTGAATCTTTTGAAAATTATGGAATAAAAAAAGAAGAATTAACTAAATATGGTTTGTCTGAAAAGGAGTTAAAAAAAATAAAAAATCTTAATATTGAGCAACACTTTTTTAGTTACTATCATAAATGGATTCCCCAGGAAAATTATTTCTATTCAGTTGAAAATACAGGTTTTGAAGCGAATCCTGTAAGAAATGAGGGAACATTTTCTAAGTATGCAAGTCTTGATGATAAGTTAGATGGGTTCCATTTTTATTTGGCCTATATTAAATTTGGTCATGGTAGGTGCCTATCTGATGCGGCTCATGAAATTCGTGATGGCCATATCTCCAGAGAAGAGGCTATTGCTTTAATTAAGAGATATGACGGGGAGTTTCCCAAAAAATATTATCAAGAATTTCTTGAATATTGCGATATAACTGAGCAAGAGTTTAATGCAGTTATTGATTCGTGGCGTTCTGATCATATTTGGGTATTTAAAGATAATGATTGGAAGTTAAAAAATCCCGTTTGGCAAGACAACTAATATAAACTTGAAAAGAATACGCTTAATAGCTCGATTAGACATTAAGGGCAAGAACTTAATTAAAGGCATTCATCTTGAAGGTCTAAGAGTAATTGGTCCTCCAAGTGAGTATGCACATAAATATTATAATCAAGGGGCAGATGAACTAATTTTTATGGACACGGTGGCAAGTTTATATGGGAGAAATCATTTAGGTGATATTATAAAATC
>TARA_B110000008_G_scaffold204791_1_pt1 | contig 15851 bp, 8 predicted proteins | sample TARA_B110000008 | Tara Oceans TARA_B110000008 (sample SAMEA4396496) | marine metagenome | biome: Westerlies Biome; feature: [DCM] deep chlorophyll maximum layer (ENVO:01000326); material: water (ENVO:00002006), including particulate matter (ENVO:01000060) such as... | depth 40 m
CGTCTGGTTTCTCCACTTTGTCGTTGGCATTTTCTTCCGACCGAGGTGAGTAAGGCGAATCTCTTACAGGAGAAGATTTGCGAAGCTAGTTGTCATGTGACGGGTAATACCGTTATCGATTCACTTTTGTGGATGAGCAATAAGGTGAATGCTGAAGAAGACCGAACCGCGGCAGTAGCGGAGCGTCTCAATATCCCGATCTTTTTTCGTGAAAATTTTCTAGAGCAAAAAGACAAGCGTTGGATTCTTGTCACGGCTCATCGTCGTGAATCTCACGGAGGTGGTTTCGATGATATTTGCAGGGCACTCCGGCAGTTGGCGGAAGCTCACCCTGAGGTGGGAATTCTCTACCCGGTTCATTTAAACCCGGCGGTCCGGAAGCCTGTGATGGAGCAGCTCGGAAACCATGAGCGCATTGCTTTGGTGGAACCTGCAGGTTATGAAGATTTTGTCTGGCTGATGAATCGTTGCTACTTTGCTTTAAGTGATTCTGGTGGAGTGCAGGAGGAAGCCCCAAGTCTCGGTAAACCAGTCTTGGTAATGAGAGATACCACCGAGCGTCCGGAGGGAGTCGAAGCTGGGACTTGCGAATTGATAGGGACCGACCCTAAAAAGATTGGTACGACAGCTCGTTTGCTTCTGGAAGAGGACGCTGAATATGAGCGGCGAAGCCAGCTCAAGAATCCTTATGGTGATGGCAAAGCTGCAAAGCGAATTAGGACAATTCTTGAAAACTCACTATAAACAAAAATAACCTTAGGACTTATACACTTTTAAATTTAATGGAATTCATCGATCTAAAATCCCAGCAAGCTCGCATCAAAGCGAAAATTGATCACCGTATTCAAGATGTCCTGCGCCATGGACGTTATGTGATGGGGCCTGAGTTGGATGAGTTAGAAGAACGGCTGAAAAATTATGTAGGCACGAGACACTGCATCGGAGCTTCAAGTGGCACTGATACTTTGTTGATTGCTATGATGGCATTGGGGATTGGGCCAGGGGATGAGGTGATTACGGTGCCGTTCACATGGATTTCGACAGCCGAAATGATTGCGCTGATCGGCGCGACTCCTGTGTTTGTTGATATCGATGAAACCACATGGAATATCGATGTTTCAAAATTGGAATCGGCAATTACTGAAAAGACTAAAGCGATTATGCCGGTTGGGATTTTTGGTCAGACTGCCGATATGACAGGGATCAACGAAATTGCATCTCGAAACGGAAATCTTCCAGTCATTGAAGATGCCGCGCAATCCTTCGGCGCCACTCATCATGGTGAAAAATCAGGTGGACTTTCGACGATTGGATCGACTTCATTTTTTCCTTCTAAGCCTTTGGGTTGTTATGGAGACGGTGGAGGGCTGTTCACCAATGATGATGAGTTGGCGGAAAGAATGCGCCACATTCGGGTGCATGGCCAAACGGAAAGACACCATCATCCCATCTTGGGCATCAATGGTCGCCTTGATACATTACAAGCTGCGATCCTTCTCGAAAAACTTGAGATTTTTGATGATGAAATTTTGAGAAGACAGAAGGTAGCCCAAGCCTATGGAGATGGAATTAAGAATTCATCAATTACGCTTCCGAAAGTGGGGCCAGGGAATACCTCCGTGTTTGCTCAATATACAATTCTGTCATCGAATCGTGATGCGCTTTCGGCTTCTTTGAAGGAGGCTGGAATTCCTTCCGTGAGTTATTACGCGGTGCCACTTCATTTGCAGCCTGTCTTTGATGGCCTTGGCTGTAAGAAGGGCCAATTTCCTGTTACGGAAGATGTGGCATCACGTGGCCTGAGTTTGCCAATGAATCCATACTTGAGTGAGGAAGAGGTGGCTGCTGTATGTGCCGTGATTGCTACTGCAGAAGTTTAGGCATCAGAGAAAATAAAAAGCTTTAAAAAGTGAAAAGCGGTTCCCAAGGGGACCGCTTTTGTTTATCTACCCTTCAGTTTCAATGATCGAGATCACTAAGTTTGTACGCTCTAAGACTTTGGGCTTTGTGTGTATTACCATATCGTTGATTCACGCCGCTTTTGGCCAACTTGACTTTAATAATGATGGTCTAAGCGATCTTTGGACTGAAGTCTATAAAGCACATAATTTATCAGCGGATGCTGATACTGACGGAGATGGTTATAGTAACGGATTTGAAAGTGAAATTGGTTCTGACCCTTTCGATCCTAGATCTTATTTTGGGCTGAATAGTTATCGGTTTGAATCAAATAACACTCTTTTGATTCTCGATTTTCAGGTGGTCAAAGGAGTGAGGTATTTAATTGAATCAGCTAGGGAATTGGGGCCACAAGCTATTTGGAGACCTGAGACAGTGATTAATTCTAACGGGAATGGGTCTCTAGTTCTTGAGCAGTTTATTGATAGGAGTACAGACTCAACTCGATTTTTCCGGGTGAGGCAGGTGATTGACGAAGATCGAGATGGTTTGACCTCATGGGAAGAATGGCAACTCAGATTAGATGATCGAGATCCTCTGAGTAACGGAGGGAAAAGCTCTGATTTTCATTGGGCTGTTGATCGTCATTTGATTGGGCTGGATCTCGAATTGCGTGATTCTGTTGTGCCCATCGTATTTGGGCTAAATCTCGAGGTGCGCAAGCCCGTCGTTTTTAAAGGAATTGCCCGCACCCCGGAGGAGGTTTCTAGATTTCTAAATCAGGCGACTTTTGGCCCGACCTTTGATATGATTCAGGATTTTCATAATTCTGGTGAGTCATTTGCTGCCTGGATTGATTCTCAAATTGCGATGTCCCCAACTTTGATTACCGAGTCAATGGAAAGGGAAGTAATGGGTGGAGCTAGTAGAAATCATCAATTGTTTCACCGGGGTTGGTGGCGGGCAACGGCAAAGGGGGCAGATCAACTTCGTCAGAGGATGGCTTTTGCGCTCAGTCAAATATTGGTTGTTTCAGGACAAGGCTCGGATGTCGTGAGAGGAAGCCCCGAAGCTGCAAGTGCCTACTATGAGATCCTTCAAAATCAGGCGTTTGGAAATTACGCAGATTTATTGGAAGCGATAACCTATAATCTCGGGATGGGGAGCTATCTGGGGCATCTAAGAAATCAGAACGAAGATCCTGAATTGAGAATTTTTCCAGATGAAAATTACGCGCGAGAGTTGATGCAACTTTTTTCCATTGGCTTGTGGGAATTAAACGAGGATGGGTCGAGAAGACGCGACTACATCGGGAATCCTATTCCAACTTACACTAATTTCCATATCACAGAGTTAGCCAAGGTGATGACTGGATTTAACTGGGGCGGGACAAATAGTTTTTACGAATATAAGAATCGACCTGATCTCCCGATGACAATCTGGGAAACCCATCATGAGAGGGGAGAAAAATTTCTTGTTAATGGAGGATATCTTCCTGCCAATATGAACCCCGCGAAAGATGTCAGAACTGCTATTGAGAATTTGGTAAATCACCCCAGTGCGGGCCCCTTTATCGGGCGATTACTCATCCAAAGATTTACAACGAGTAATCCTTCGCCTGCCTATATTCGCAGGGTTGCTCGTGCATTTTCGGATAATGGAAAGGGGATTAGGGGTGATTTAGGAGCCGTAATTAGGTCAATCTTACTAGACCCTGAAGCTCGGAGTAAGTCTATCAGTCTGGGAGAGAGATATGGGAAGATGAGAGAACCGTACATTACTTATGCTCATTTATCTCGGGCGTTTTCTTCAAAAAATGAAGATGATGTTTTCTACATGCTTACCAGTGAGCACCTAGATTACTTTGGCCAGAGACCATTAATGTCACCAACGGTCTTTAATTTTTATTCGCCAAATTATCAGCCTGCAGATGAAGCGGGTGAGGTGGATTTTTTTGCGCCCGAGTTTGAGATTCTAACACCTCTTCGTTCGGTGCTTTGGCCTAACTTACTTAGAAAAAATATTGAATTAGGCTTTGCGTACTCTCCAGACTATCCACATCTGACAAGGACCCACGATTTTACAATCGAACTTGCGCTGGTTAACCATCCCGAAAGCTTAGTGAATCGGCTTGATCTAGTTTTCACTTATGGAACTTTGAAGCAAAAGACGAGGCAGATCATTCTGGATATGTTGGATAATGCTGAATTGGACAGTGATGAAAAAAAGCTATGGACAGCGATTTATGCGGTCATGACTTCTCCCGAATATGCGATTTTGAGATAATGATGAGAGAAAACCATCGTGGAAGGAGTGGATACAATAGGCGTGATTTTCTTGGTGAGGCTAGCTGCGCTGCCCTTTCTGGTAGTGCTGCTTTTAGTAGTATTCTGAACCTTAGCTTTCTGGGTGACCTGGCCGCGGATGAACTACCAGTAGGAGACGATTACCGAGCGCTGGTCTGCGTCTTTCTCTCTGGCGGGCATGATTCCTTTAATATGTTGGTGCCTAGAGGTGCGGATAAATATCAGGAATATGCCGAAATCCGTCGAAATCTTTCCCTCTCGCGTGATGATTTATTGCCACTCTCCAATCCAGAGGAAGCCGAGCAAGAACTAGGTCTGCACCCCGAGCTTCACAAGACTCGTGATGCTTTTGACAGTGGAGATCTGGCGTTTGTGGCAAATGTAGGGACTCTTCAGCAACCTGTAACAAAGGATAATTATGAATTATCGCCCCATTTTTTGCCAGATGGTTTGTTTTCTCATGCGGACCAACAAAAGCAGTGGCACACTTCTTTACCAGATCGTTCATCGACCAGTGGCTGGCTCGGAAGACTTTCTGCGACACTGCAAGATTTGAATCAACCTGAAAGCTTTGCATCTGCAATCTCAGTTGCTGGTGTTAACCTTGTTCAAACATCTCCGGGAGTCTTACCTTACGTGATTGGAAATGAGGGGAGTAAAGGATTGGCTGATTGGAATAACCCAAATTGGGCGGTTGGAAGGTCAGTAGTGAGTAGCCAGCTTGATTTAGAATATGAAAATCTTCTACAGCAGATCTTTTTGAGCCGGAAGAAAGATGCTTTAGAAAGAAATAAGGTGTTTTCTGAGGCAGTAGAAGCTGTCGATCTCGAAGGAGTTCAAATTAGCGGTGGTTCGTTGGGAGATCAGCTAAAGATGGTTTTGAAAACTATCCGGGCAAGGACAGACTTGGGTATACGCCGCCAAACATTTTTTGTGGAATTAGGGGGGTGGGATTTGCACTCACTATTAATCGAACCCCATCGCCGGCTGTTAAGGCAGCTTGATGATGCTCTCGGTGATTTTCAAAAAGCTTTGAATGCTGATGGGCTGTCGGATCAGGTGACAACATTTACGGCATCCGACTTTGGGCGATCCTTGACCTCTAATGGTCAAGGAAGTGACCATGGTTGGGGAGGCCACCAGATAGTTGTAGGAGGCGCTGTTGATGGGGGCCGGGTCTATGGAGAATATCCTGATCTTTATGAGGATAATCCTCTCGACGTGGGAAGAGGAAGAATCATTCCAACAACTTCCGTTGATGAGTATTTCGCGGAGCTAGCTTGTTGGTTTGGGGTGTCGCGGCAACAGCTACCGATTGTGATCCCTAACTTGAACCGTTTTTACGATCTGACTCGGGTGGAGCAGCCACTTGGGTTTATGAATCTTGGCTAGTAACATGAAAGCAACGCTTGTTTTTCTAGTGGTTTTTTTGATCGGCCTAATTTGCCTTTTCCAAGACGATGAGTCTGCAAGCTCGAAAACTACAGAGCCGATTGAAGAGACGTCTCTTGATCAAAAAGGAAAGATTCAGCTTATGGTTTTATCTGATGCGCCTTTTGCAAAAAAATTTGGGCAAGGACAGTTGTCTATTCATGAGGAATTAGATCTGATTCAGTTAGCGTTTCAGGATTACCGCTCTTTTGTCAAAAAAGGATATCGTCGACCGATCGGAGACAATCGTGATTTTGTCGAGGCGATGACGGGGAATAATTTTTACCGAATTGCTCCTATTCCACCGCGACACCCAAGGATTAATCGCCGTGGTGAGCTCACCGACCGGTCGGGTAACCCTTTTGTGATTCATCCTCTGTCAGAAGATGCCATTGAAGTCCGCGCTGCCGGAAAGGACGGAGTCATTTGGACTGAAGACGACATTGTCAATCTTACGCTCGCAGGCAGAGAGCTGAAGAAGAGAGTAAATAAACGTTAATTGATTACTAGAATGCGAGGCGGTAAAAACGAGGGCCATCCTCGTCTGGAATGGGTGCGACCATTCTGCGGTAGTTGCCTGGGAGATTCGTTTGATCAGAAGCCGGCAGTATTTCTGGCGAAATTGATGTCCAGATTTTCATATTTTCACTTGTCTCGATTGTATATTCGAGGCCTGGGCCGGCTGCAATGGGTTCCCAAAAATTTAGGTAAAGTTGGCCTGTCTCATCATGAGTTATCTTAGGATATCCCGGAGGGATGGAAACGTTCGGTTCGAGGATGGAATTACCGAAAGCACTTTCAAGGGTATCTGATAATCCATCTTGGTCGAGGTCGTCGATATTAGGGATGCCGATGATGAAGCTTGCGCCTGCTGAGGAGGAAACTTTGAGTCGAAGGTCATTATTTTTAAGGCCGCTTCCTTGATCCCCCGACGCATGTAAATGTATTTCGGAAACAATGAAGCTCTCCTCTGAGCGATTAAGTTTATGGCCTTCGATAACAAGTGGCCGGATTGTTCCCGAACCAATCTGAAGAAGTGCTGAGATTTCATTTTCACTATCAGTTGCTCGGAGTGTCGCGAGTAGCACAGCCTGATTACTTTCGCTGATCAAAGATTCGGCATGAAGCTTCGTGATTGAATAGTCTTGTTCATTAGTCACCAAGATTTGGTTTTCACGGGCCAGAATTATCGGAGGTCGCCCCGCTCTTGCTGAGATTAGTGTGAGATCATTTCCAAGAGATCCCAGCACTAAAATCCCTCTTTTTTGGGGAATTGGTGGCAGCAAATCCAGAGTTAGTAGTAAGTTTTGTCCCTCGATTAGATCACCTTCTCGGATGATTAGATCAAGTCCTCCAGTCTCAGAAATTGTAGCTACGAATTGATCGTCGGTTGGGTTAGTAGATCCTCCTGATAAACGTCCGCTGAAAATCAAATCGCCCTCCTTTAGGGAAATGGGGGCAATAAATTCCGAAATCGTGGAATCTTGGGGCAAACCATTGTAAGGCTGAAAAGCGGAGACATGAGGGTGAAAATCCCCGGCATTTCTGGCTAAAATAACGCTCTGGGGTTCTTCTTGATTCGATTGGATTTGGGCCATAATTGCCATGCTGCTGTCAGCAGAAAAAACCATGGGGCTATCTGGAATGGAACTTACGATCGGGAAATCATTGGAATTCAGAAAATCCCCTTCTATCAAAATGGGGTTAGTAGATTCCCCATCATGAAGGGCAACGATTCGCTTTTGATTACCTCCCGCTGAATCTTCGATAGAAGCCGAAAAAATGACAGCTTGGTCAGAATCTGTCACGAAAGAGAATGTCTGGTCAGGTGAGAAGGTAAAACCGGCTTCAATGGAATCGGCTGGGCCATTTTCTATCGCGATGATTGTGGGATATTGGGGGTGGCCAACTATGAGAGAGGAAAGTTCTTGGTCTGCCAAGAGAACCTTTGGAGTTAAGACCACTCTCTGATCATTAAGGATCGCATGAGTGGAGTCTGATGAGATAAGGTAAGTTAATTTTTCATTACCACCCGGGACCTGCAAGCCCGACATTGCAGTTTGAAGCTCTCCGCTATGTAAAGCAAATCGAGCCCCATCATTGGTTTGAACTAGCGCTAGGTATTGCATATCTCCCGATGCGGAAATGATCGGTGGGAATAAATCGAGGTAGTTTTGCTGGGGTGTTTTCGAAGCCCATAAGGTACCACGGATCATAAGTTCCCGGAAATCTGGTTGGGACCAAGTTCGAGCATCATGGCCGTTAGCATGATAGAAAACTCGGCCATTCTGCTCATTTCTCACCCAAGTGTAAGGCTCGTCCCACCCGCCATGGTCCTCTCGGTAACTTAAAAGTGTGATATCAGGATTTAGGTTTTGATGGAGGTAGGGCTCATCAAAACTTGAGTATGGAGACAGGCCTTGGAGGATTGGGTGATTGAGGTCCACCGAATATGTTTCATCGTCTTCAAAAGGGAAATTTGGATGGATGGCAAGATTTTCAGGCAACCCTCCCGGGGCTTGTATAAGCCTAGCTGTAAATTGAGCGATAGAATGGTGCCCTCGAAACGCTCCCCCAAGAATCCTCGCAAGAGTTGCATTACTTCGTGCAACATAAGCAATGACGTGCATACCAACCATGCCACCTCCGCTTTGAATATAGCTTTCTAGGGCGGAGGTTTGCGCTGGCGAAAAGGCATCGTGATTTCCAAAGAAAAAAGAGCCTTGGTATTGATTGAGATTATCAAGATTTAGATCATTACGATTAGTTGAGGTCGTGAATTGAATTCCACGTTCCCCAAATTCTTGACGCATCGAAGACAAAAAAGAGGCAGGGCGGTGGTGAGAGTTATTTTGTTGGGAGAAATAAAAAACCTTCTTTGTGGAAGGAGAGAGGTCGCCTGATGCAACGTGCACTTCAACTTCGGCCCTGAGCCCACCAGCTACCAAGAATCCTAAGCTTAGGAGAACTTGTATTACCGAAGATTTGTTTTTCGTTCTCATAGCCTTACAAAGTCTCAAGTCACCCTTTCAAAGGAAAGGGGCGATGAGAGGGAGAAGAATCGATTAGAGTCGTGGTGGATTAACTGGATTGGTTGGGATTTTCCCGTTGGATTTAAAACGTAGGCTCTTCTGGAGCAACCCTATTTCCCTTCTAATCTCAGGGCTGGGGTCTTTAGCCAGATTATGAAATTCGTTGGGGTTGTCGACCGCGATAGATAAAATGGACATTTGGCTTTTTTATCTTGCTGTGAAGAAGGTTAAAATAAGAAATAAGCGTTAGAAAAATAGAAAACATGTATCGGTGATTACGGATTTATCTCAACCGAAAGTCGAAAGTATTTGCCTCCAGATAAGGTGGGTGTTGCAGCACGAACGGTGATGTAGGTGACCCCGTTAGCTTGAGGATTAGATGTCACGATGCTGGTATCGCGTTTCCAGTTAATGAGATCGTCACTGGCCTCCGTGGTAATCGTTACGTCGCTGAGGTTTGAGCGAACTTGATAAGTGAAAGTCGCCAAGAGTTCGTCGTTGACCGTCATGAAAGAGGCCTGTCTAACAACTTTATTTGTTAAATCAGCGCCCTGAGCGTAGAGAACCAAATTGGAATCTGAAGTTCCGTTGGCAATATCTCCGGGGCTTGATCCGGGTGTTGTTGGGCTGCCGTAGGTTTGCTTCGCCCATTGGGTGTAAGAGAACTTGGTTTCAAATCCTGGGGTCCCATTTGGCACGTTTGAAGCTTGCCACCTCTCGGCTTCACCAAGCTGACTGGAGGGTGTAGTCGCACTTACGAGATATAAACTTGGGCCAAGACCATCTGGTGCTGTTGGCCACGGGCTCTTATCGTTGTATTGGAAGGAAAATACGAGATTGTCTTTAGAGTCTCGCAGTTCGAGAGTTTCGCCTCCGTTGGAGAGATTTGAATCGCGATCAAATTCACCGAGTATGATCGCTTCATTTTCAATTCCATACCTAGCGAGGAAGGCTTGGCGATTACTTACAATAATTCTTCGCGCGCGCGGAGCGATGGTGCTCCCCTGTGGGAAGATAAAAGTTAAGCCTCTTGTGAATTGGTAATCGCTGAGGTCGATTTCATTTCCTGAAGTATTGAGAAGCTCAAGGAATTCATAATCGTCTTTATTGGTTGAGACTGCGAGCTCTTCAGCGGTTGAGGCATCTGCGGGATGATAATGAATTTCGGTGACGAGAAGGTTTTCGGCATTCGCGGTATTCGCGATGGAAAAATAGGATTCTGTAAGAGCAGACCATTGGCCAGATTCAGTCAGAGTACGAGCTTTAATGATCCTACTCGTATTGAGTTCAATGGGGCCTGAATACGAGAGCGCTGACGGAGAGATTTTTGATGGTGTAGAATTGCTAGAGGTCAATACCGCTTCGATGAGGAAGTCGCTGCTTCGAGGTGAGGTGTTTTGCCCGTGAATGGCCAAAACGTTTGTGCCTACTTGAAGTTGGGATACCTGAGGTGTAAGGTCAAAGTTCTCAAAAACAACGGCTTCATCGTCACTGGTTGGTGATGAGGCTGTTGAGTTCCAGGCTGATGTGCCATAGTTCGACCATGAAACTAAGGTGCCATTAAGATAGGCTGCGAAGCCATCATCATAACGCATCTGGAGAAGAAGTGAGCTCAGGGATTCAAGCGTCTTTAGATCTGGGACCTCAAACTGGTATCGTAGATAAAGAGAGGGATTTGTGTCCCACATCTCATCGACAGCAGTTGATATGAAGGGAAGATAATTCCCTCTTGAACTTCGTTCATACCCAACACCATTGGTTCCGGAGATCCAACTGGCGAGGTTGGAAGGTGGATTGACGGAACGCCATGTAAAACCAATTTCGTTGTCGATAAGAGTGTCAGGTATGATGACACGAACATTTGAGTTTTCTCCGATCAAGGTTTCCGTGGACGTGAACCCTGCAAGGCGTGGATCACTGCCATCAGTGGTGTAGTAGATCGTTGAATTATTTGTCCCGGTATTCATCGAGACTTCGATGGGTGTTGCCGAATTTGCTCCAAAAGGCAGGACGAGTGGCGCTTCGGTATTAGGATAAAGGCTCACTTGGCGGAATTGATCTAGGATTTCCGCGGACCGATTGGGCAGGAATTGATCTCGAACCCAGCTCACTGCGGGTAACCATTCATCATCTCGGGTAAATGGGGAAAACCTGTCTTGCTCGAGCCATGCTTGGACACCCCAGCGGGCTGATTCGGCTACGACAGGACTTCGCACGGTGTCGGTGTAGCGGCTCCAGTTTTCTCTTAAAGGGCCGATGGTCAGAGCTCCTCCGAAAAAGCAGTGTTTTCTGAGTCGATCTGCGAAGAATAACTGGAATTCGGGATATCTGCGCAAGGCATCATAAATAATTCCAGGTGATTGCGCAGTTCTGATACGGCTGAAATCGTTTTCAAAGGTCTGTAAATCTGAAAAGGGAATGCCCATCGACATTTCAGCATCCCAGTTGTAGAAAAAAAACTTTGTTGTGCCATTGCGGCTCTTTCGTCCGACATACCAGTTTTTATCATCGGAAAAGGTTGAGATATCCCGACCGTCGAGAAAGAAAGGAGAGAGCCAATCTTCGTCACTTGCCCAGATTCGTTGGATCATGGCATCGGCAAAATTCTCGAGATCAAGATATTCCTGAATTGCCGTATAGTCATTGCTAGAGTTGATCCCGTTTTCTGCGAGATTGATGAGAGCGTCCCACGCCGAGCGGGTGCCGGCTTCGACTTCCTGGCCGTGTTTGACAACATCCCAATCTTCGGGATCACCTCCGTGGTGGTCTGCGTTGTAGTGCTCGTGGGGAAATTCCTGCAATTCGTAGAGTCCCCAGTATTGCCCGTTAAGAAAAACATTCACATGGCGCCCATATGGAGAGGGTTGGCCCATCTCTCTTTGTAGTTGGTGTAAAAATTGGTTACGGACAAAGCTGGCTTCCCGCCATCTGCTGTCAAAGATCCAGGCGTCGTGACCGCCTCCCCGGAGAAGGAGGGATTTGAAACTCTTTACGGGTGAGCTTGGGAAGATTTCATGTTCCAACCGGGAGTCGCCATAGTCATCGCGAAAGTAGATCCTAAGTGGTTTTTTAGGATGCTGTCGCGAGTTGCCTCCGTGGATACGAAGGCCCGCGGGTTCATGGACCGAATCATCAGGGTTTGCTGGATCAAAATACTCAAAGTGAATTTCGCGTTCACTCCCCCGGCCCTTATCATCTGGATTTTCGTAGATCCCTCTTCGGCCAAAAACCGAGTCTTGCTCAAATGAGAGTGAGACTACGGGGAGTTCTTTCAGTGCTTCGCGAAGCTCGTTCCGATATGTGGGGGAGTTGGCGATCTCCGGATTCATCTCCGGTTGATTGATGATATCTCCGGTGAATAAATAGGATTGCGCATCAACATTTGTTGGGACCATTCCCTCTTTATAAGCCATCGCACGCACTATCGTGCTAGATGCAATAAGAAAAGGGCCGTCGTAAATGATTCCTGTCTCTGGAGTGGGCTTCGTCCCGTTGAGGGTGTAGCGGATGGAAGCGTCATCAGTTTGAGTTGAAATTCCGGTGACAAAAAAACCTTCGTAGAAACCTCTTTTTTTAGTGAAGACCGTGTCGGCTACGAATCCGGTCAAAGCAGTTCCATTTATTTCCCTAGGAGTAGGAGGATCAAAGAATCCCTTGATGCCGTTGCGTTTAATACCGTAGGAAATATCGCTTCTTTGTTGCGGGTAATCTTTAAATTCCGAGACGATTTGCCCAGCTGCATTGGATAGTTGTAAAGATCCACCGGAAGTCGCGATGGAAAAATTGGTGTGAAGTCGGTTGAGCTCTAGTCGGTTCTTTCCTGAGCAAAACACAATTATCCGACCATAAGCTGGCAAACTTGTCCCAGCAGGAAAGGTCCATTTTTGCAGAGTCTCTGGGTCATCACTTAAAGAATAACCAGTGAGGTCGGCTTCGATATTTTCAGGATTATGAATTTCAACCCAGTCGCCCGATTCACCATCCTCGTCTTTGAGGGAGGATTTATTGCTTGCTAGAAATTCCGAGATGATGGGCCCAGCTTTTACTCCGCTGGCCGCGATGAAAAATCCAATTAGGAGCACATAACGAAACATCTCTTTAAACATGCGCTCTTATTGCGAAAGAACAATCAATGACTTGTAGTTTGAAGGCTTTAATCTGATGCTTTTAAGGCATTTTTAGTTGATGTCGGCTGCTTTTTCTTTTGCTTCTTCGAGTGAAAGGCCAGCTTTGACGCCGGGGCGGGTGTGGCCGATATGAGTGAGCCAAGCGGGGGCAAGGATGTTTTGTTTAGACTCAAATTTTTTGACGAGGTTGCTTGTGAGTTTTGGGAGTGGTTGCCTTAGGAGGGCTTGATAAATGGTTTGGGCCATCAGACGGTGACCGTCCCGGTTGATATGAACGCCGTCATTGGAGAGGTGGTAATCTGGATCGATATTTCGTTTTCCCACCATGTGTTTGTTGATGGGTGTATGAATATCTGCAACTTGGACAACACGTGATTTCAGCGAGAGGATGAAGCTGGCGTAGCGAGCGATCACTTCGGAGTCATAGTTCTCATAAATTTTGGTCCAGGAAAAGACGGGCGAATTTATTCCAACAAGCTTGTTCTTTATCCCAGGAGCTTTGGGATCAAAAGGGGGTGGGGTAAGGAGAATGAGTTGGGCGCCGGAGGCATTAACTTTGTCAATCAGGCTATGAATCCCTTTTTGATATTGGATGAATCGGCTCTCTGAGAAAGGGTGATAAATGCCATCGTTCATACCGTAACAGGCGATGACGAGATCGGGGTTGATTTTGCCAAGAGCGCGGGTGAGGCGCTCGGTAACATCAGGTCTGGGGAAGGGATGAGGTGGTTCGGAGAGGCCGGTTACTCCTTCGGAAGGGAGGCCTAGGGCGATGATTTCGGGGGTCTGTCCGTGGAGGCTTAGGGCCGCTTGGAGGTCGACGACGTAGTGGCGCGCGGCGGTGATGGAGTCACCGAGGAAGAGGATGCGCTTGGCAGTCAGAAGCAGGCTAGGTTCCTTGGCGGAAGCGCGCTTTGGATCTATTTTTTTTTAAGATGAGAGCGAACGAGGGCGGTTTGCTTGGCGTCGAGGATTTCCCAGCAGGCTAGGCCGTTTCCGACGAGTTCGTATTCGTCGAATGTCCAGACGACGTTTCTGTCTTTATCGAGTTCGACGATCTGCGGATTCTTATCGCCGGCGTGGCAGTTGCCGATGACAAGGTTGCCATTTGGAAGCTCCTGAAGGTCGGTGGTCCAAGCAAGTTCGATATTGGTGCCGGGGATTTTCTCTTTTATTTCCCAAATAACTTTTTTATCCGGAGAGACTTCGAGGATTGAATTGCCGCTTCCTGAAGCGATGAGAGTATTCCCGTTTTTGAGACGGATTGCTCCGAAGACGCGAGTTTTGGTCGCGTATTCCCAGACGATTTTACCGGCGGTATCATATTCGGTAACGACGCCGGGGCTTTCGGCACAAGAAAGGTAGTGGCCGTTAGGGAGGCTTTTGAGCATGCGAGTCTTGTGGCGGCCATTTTTTGGGAGGAGGACTTCTTTGACAATCTGGCTTTCTTTGTCGAGGTGGACGATGCGCCCGACACCGCTTTCGGCGATCATGGTGTGGCCGTCCTTGAGGCGTTGAAATGCGTGAACGTCGGCACCCTTGGAGTCGTATTTCCAAGTGATTTCCTTCTTTAAGGTGATCTCGGAGGTAATGGACCAGGAGTCGTGAAATAGAATGTTACCGTTGGGAAGAAATTGAAGATCGTGGTGTCCGGTGTGACCACGCTCAGGGCCGCCGGTCTTATGTTCCCAAATCACGGTTCCATCAGGCTCGCAGATCGCGAGGATGTTTTTACCATAGGATGCGCCAACAAGAATGAGGCGATCTTCTTTAGCCAAGAGGGTGAGGGGTAGAAGGAAGAGCAGAATAATCAGTTTCATGATTGAGGAGGATAAGGGCAGAGGACGCTGGAGGTCCAATACGGAATATTAAATTCTGAATAAGTATGCTGGAGAAACGATCTTACTTAGATGCGCAGAACACTTTTGAAAGGTGGGCGATGATAGATTCCCTAAGCGATACCATGATGCTCTTGGAGCGAAGTCACGGTAAGTTCGTTTTCTAGGAGAGAGCGGATTGCTTTTACGCTAGCTTCGGCGGCAGCGAGGTTCGTGCAGTGACTGATTTTATGTTGCACGGCACCAGAGCGGATTTTGACTTCATCTTCCCTGGCTTCGTGGCCGCTTGGAGTGTTGATGATGAATTGGATGTCGCCGTTTTTCATCATGTCGATGACATTAGGGCGCTTGTGCTCTGCCAGTTTGTAGAGACGCTCGACCTCGATACTCTCATTATTGAAACACTTATAGGTGCCGCCAGTAGCGTGGATTTTGAAACCCAGCTCGGCGAGTTCTCTGGCCACAGGAATTGCTCGTTCTTTGTCACGATCGTTGACAGAAAAGAAGACATTACCTTCTTTGGGTAGCGGGTTAAAGGCACTCATCTGTGACTTGGCATAAGCCATACCTAGGTTGGAGTCAGCTCCCATGACTTCGCCAGTAGATTTCATTTCTGGTCCAAGAACAATATCGATCCCAGGAAAGCGCCCCCACGGGAAGACGGCCTCTTTCACGCAGAAGCAAGGGGGAAGGATCTCCTCCGTGAAGCCTAGATCAACAAGCTTCTCACCAACCATAATTTTAGCGGCCAGTTTGGCGAGAGGGACTCCGATGGATTTTGAAACGAAGGGAACGGTGCGGCTGGCACGCGGATTCACTTCGATGACATAAAGTTCGTCATCTTTAATTGCGAATTGGATATTCATTAATCCCCGAACTTCTAGTTCTTTAGCAAGAGACTTGGCCCCTACAAGGATTTCGCTTTTGATTTTATCGGAAAGACTGAACGCGGGAATCACACAGGCGGAATCACCAGAATGAATCCCGGCTTGTTCAATATGTTCCATGATTGCTCCAACAACAGAGGTGTCTCCGTCTGAAATGCAATCGACATCGATCTCGGTGGCATTTTCGAGGAAGCGATCAACAAGAATTGGGCGGTCCGGAGCGACATCAGCAGCGTTGCGGATGTAGTGGCGAAGTTCGTCGTCATTATAGACGATCATCATACCGCGACCACCGAGGACGAAACTAGGACGGACAAGGACGGGGTAGCCA
>TARA_B110000008_G_scaffold228862_1_pt1 | contig 15677 bp, 13 predicted proteins | sample TARA_B110000008 | Tara Oceans TARA_B110000008 (sample SAMEA4396496) | marine metagenome | biome: Westerlies Biome; feature: [DCM] deep chlorophyll maximum layer (ENVO:01000326); material: water (ENVO:00002006), including particulate matter (ENVO:01000060) such as... | depth 40 m
AGTACTGGGAAATAGGCTCCGATCTGTCCATATACAAATTTATATAAGAGGCCACTATTACAGGCAGTTTTATATCCTATGTATCCGACCAGTGCACCAATGACAAAGTTTGCTGTGTTACCAAGAAATGATACATAGATCAAATCAGGCCAAAAATTAACACCAGCCCCAAGAGCTCCTCCCACCATTAAACCAGTAATCAAGAACCCCCATCCAAATGCCATGGTTAACAAAGGAAGCGCGTCTCTTCGCTGCTCGTCAGTTAAAGGTGTTAAAGGATTGTCAGCACTTTCTTGCTCTGCTTTTGCATCAAATGCCCACCAAGCTTTCAGTTTATCAATCATCGTTTAGTAACTCCTATTTTGAAGGAAGAATTATTGGTTTCTCTATAGGTCCATTACCCACACGAGCGCCTTGGGCATAAGTAACCTCTAACCACATAGCCCCCTTAGTTGAGAGCTTGCCTTCACCCCAAGTCCAAAGACTTTTTGGGGGTCGATTTATAAAGAAGTCTTTTTGGGCAGTTGTATTTTTGACCGGGCCATTTGGAGACTCTTGACTAAGTACCGTTAAATCCCCAAATAGGAAATAATAGAATTGTTGGGCTTTCCCAAAATAAGTTGTCTTTGCTTTTCCAGAGTATTGCCAACCCGGGGGCACATAATAGAGTTTTGCTCTAAATCCATCTTCGCCATGATCGCTCAACCATTTTACGCTCGCACCGGGAAGATTTGCATCATCCTCCCATTCCATCCCTTGAGTTGTCGCGGTATCTTGAAAGTGGGGGTGGGTAAATTGTGGAACTTCTTTCCAGCTCGGGCTATACCACTTATTTGTCGGATCTAGGCTGTAGCTTTTGCCTCCTTCAGAAAACGCCAACTGAACGGCACCTGGGGTAACTCGCTGATGTTTCATGGCATCTGGGCGATGGCCATGAATACTAAATGGTGGCCGACTCATCCATGTGCCAGCTTTCATGTTGTAAAGAGACCCACTTTTTTGTTCTCCATTGACGAATTCATAGATCAAAAAGTTACCGTTTAATACATAGCCCCACTCGTGAAAGTCATGGAAATGACGTGATGTATTTAAAGAATCCCAACCGTGATCGTGCTCTAAATAGAGCATGAAACCACCCTGATCGTTTGAGTACAGCTTTTTCCCTCTGCTTGTGTCCTTGAGTCCGGTCCACATTTCTTCCCAATCCATAGCGTTCACGTCGATGAAGGTCATCTTATTCCAGTCTCTAATTTCACTAGCCGAGACATGACACACGCTAATTGCGAGAGCTGCAATTAACACCAAGCGTTGGTACTTCAGTAATGCACTTAACATCGTTAAATCCTTTGATGTAATTTGGTTAGCTATTTTTCAATTTTTTTGACTTCTAGTATCTTATTTTAGTCTTAAAATTAACCTTCTGATTTCAAGTTATCAAACGATAAACAATATATCAAGTTGATCAGTAAAGCGCTTTTATGACTAACTATAAAGTTGGATAAAATCATATAGTTCGAGTATATGAATTATATTACCATGTATGTAGAATACATTGACTTTCTTTTAAGCGCTACCTTACAATACTAAAAGTTATTTCTGCAGATTTTAATAGCTGTAATTCAAACATCCACGGAGTCCTATAATGAACAGCAACAAGCCTTTAGACCTAAAGATTATTACTCAACTATTGAACTTTCTTTTGGCAGCGATGGTTGCTTTTCCAGTAGTTGCTGTTTCTGAAACTGAAAAGAAAGCACGAACTCTTGAAGAAATTACAGTGATTGCTCGACGGGTAGAAGAGCGTCTTGAGGACGTCCCCGCCAGCGTATCTGTTCTTACTGAAGATGCTTTGAGAAGAAGCGGTGTAGCATCAGTAGAAGGTGTAGTAAATCTTACGCCAGGTGCTGGGCGAACCCTAGGAGTTGAGTTCGGTTATCAATTCTAGTGCGCTTTGAGGTGAGGAGTTAGGAACATGGTTAAAGGTAAACAGATATCAGAAAGTTATGTTGGTCAGTCTGTTCGTGCTAAAGAGCTTCGGGCTCCATTGGTCGGAAAAGCTAAATACACCAATGACTACACCTTTGAAGGGCAGCTTTATGCCTATATTCTTCGCAGTCCTCACGCTGCAGCGAAAATTAATAGTGTCGACTTGTCCGGCGCTAAAAAAATATCAGGGGTTCATTTAGCACTTTGTGGTCGTGATATTTTTGAGCACACCAATGGGATCACGGATCATCTAAACCCTGCAATATTTGGTGGGAAGTCTACTCGGCTTCCTATGATGGCAGTTGATGAAGCTTGGTGTTATGGGCAGCCAGTAGCAATCGTAATTGCGGAAGATGAGCGTACGGCAAGGTATGCAGCATCACGTATTCAAGTGGATTACACGCTAAAAGAACCCGTTGTTGATGCTGAAAAAGCCATAGCAAAAGGCGCACGTTCAGTTGTCCCTGAATGGGATGATAATGTCTTGATATATGTCCCTTTTATGAATGGTGACACTCAAGCTGCTTTTGATCAGGCTGATAAGATTGTAACAACTGATGTGAAAATTCACCGCTTTTCAAGTCAACCCATGGAGACTCGTTGTTACAACGCAGTATGGGAGCATGATACTGAGAGTATTACTCTTTATGGCACCTGTCAGAATCCTCATCCATTACGATTAGTGTTGGCAGAGACTTTGCGGATGAATGAAAACAAAATCCGCATTATAGCTTCTACCATTGGCGGGGCATTTGGTCTGAAAATGCATGGTCATCCAGAAGAGCCGTTAATTTGTCTCATGACTAAGCTGATTCGCCGGCCTGTTAAGTGGGTGGAAAACAGAGAGGAATGTCTTCTTATAGGTGCACGAGAGCAGCAGCACAAGGTGGAGATGGCGTTTGATTCTGACGGCAACATGACTGGGTTGCGAGACCATTTTTTGGCGAATATTGGAGCTCCTTCGGCTTGTCCTGGTTGGGGCATGGCTTTTTTGACTGGGTTGACAATGCCTGGTCCTTACAAAGTTGAGAATATCGACGTACACATGAATGCTGTGACGACGAATAAGCCTTCTTGGAATGCTGCCAGGGGCTACGGCAAGGAATCTACTGCTATAGCTTTAGAACTGGCAATGGATAATGCCGCTCGTCAATTTGGAATTTCTCCGATTGATTTAAGGTTGAGAAATTTTATTACGAAGGACCAATTTCCTTATCCTAGCCCTACGGGGCTTGTTTATGATTCAGGTGATTATGGCGGTGTGCTTCTAAAAGCGCTTGAAACTATTGGTTACGAGGATTGGAAGGATAAGCAAAAAACAGCACTTGCTGACGGACGCCATATCGGAATTGGTATGGCCTTTGAGTTGACACCTGAGGGTGGAACGATTCCCGGAACAATGGTGGCTGGATATGACTCTAGTTCTGTGCGGGTTGGTCCTGATGGGACAGTTCGAGTGCTAACAGGCATTACTAGCCCAGGAACTCATAATGGCACTGCAATTGCTCAGATTGTTGCTGATGAGCTTGGCATAGACATGGATAGGATAGAAGTTTTACAAGGCGACACTAATTCGTCCCCTTATGGTTTTGGCAACTATTCAGGTCGAAGTACTATTGTCGGAGGAGGTTCTGCAGCTCTGGCGGCTAAGGATGTAAGAGATAAGATAAATGCAGTTGCAGCCGCTCTCCTTGAGGTAGAAATCGATACTCTTAGCCTATCAGAGGGCATTTTCTCCTCTAGTGATAACGGAGATACCACCTTAACATTCGCAGAAGTTTGCTATGCCTCTTACACTCGAGCCTATGATGTCGCTATGTGTATTGATCCGCCGCTAGAAGCGACTAGAACATTTAAACCCCCCGGGATTAGTCATCTTCCCGATCAGAATGGCCGCATTAACCCTTATCCTAGTTATTCCAATGCAGTGTATGTTGTTGTGTGTGAAGTAGACATAGAAACTGGGAAAATCGATTTATTAAGTCTTGCTGCGGCCCATGATTGCGGCAAGGTTATTAATCCCATCCTTGTTGAAGGGCAGGTTTGCGGAGCTTTTGCTATGGGTTTAGGTGGAGCTCTCACTGAGGATGTTCAATACGACGCCAATGGCGTTCAGTTGACGAAGTCCTTTAAGGACTATGTGATGCTTCGAATGGCTGATATGCCTGCGGTAGGCATGGCGCACCATGACTCTCCGAACCCTGATAACTATTTGGGATTAAAAGGTGCGGGTGAGGCAGGGGTCGGCGGCTCCGCCGCGGCTCTTGTTAATGCTGTGAATAATGCATTGGAGCCCCTCGAAGTTGTAATACACGAAATGCCTTTAACACCTTCACGTGTTTGGTCGGCGATTCAAAACGCAAATAATTCTGAGGGGGTTAAGTAAATGAGCCTTCACCCGATGTACGCAAGACCTCGCGATCTAGAACAGGCATCAGAATTGCTGGCCAGTCTAAGTAGTGGTGCAGTAATAATTGCTGGAGGGCAAGAGATTATGCCTTATATTAATTATGGCGTAATGATGCCCGATGTCTATGTGGATATCGGAGGTATTGATGCTCTAAGAGGCGTAAGTGCTGAGACTAATGAAGTATCTATAGGCCCCTTAACAGTTCATCGTGATATTCAGAATATAGAGGAAATTGTCGAAACATTACCCTTGCTAGCCTATGCCGCAAAGCAGATAGGTGGCGGTATGCAGGTGCATAATCGAGGGACTATTGGCGGTAATATTGTTGCGATGCACCCTCTCTATGATGTTGCGCCTGCGCTCTTAGCTTTAGAAGCTAAAGTAGAGTTATTGAGTGAGAAGGGGTCACAGCGTATGTTATTGTCTGAGCTTCAAGACCTCTCAAACCATGGTCTTGGAACTTCATCGATATTAACAAAAATTTTAGTTAAACCGATGTCTCCGACCACTCTCTGGAGCTACTACAAGTTAAAGAATAGTGCCGGAGCCTACGGTTCTGCGAATGCTGCAGTGGTGATTCAACTTGACGGTGAGAACTTAAAATCGATTCGTGTGGCTATTGGTGCTGCGGCTGAAAAAGTCGTCGTAGTGTCTGAGAATTTAGATGGCTATTTAGGTGGTCCTTACACTTCAGAGGTAGGTCTGGCGATACAAAAAACATGCAGCGATGCCATTGTTGAGCCACTTAGTGATCAGCAAGGGGATGGCGTTTGGCGCAAGGCGATGGCAGGTGTCGCTGCTCGTCGAGCGACTGAAATGGCGTTGGGTAAATTGATTAACTCATCGAGCAAAGGTCAAGAGGTATAGGTGAATGGAAGATTTATTAGATATCAGTGCATTAATCCAGTTGCGCGTTGATGGGCAGTTCCATGAACTAGATGTGCTGCCGAGCAGAACTTTATTGGATGTACTGCGGGATGACCTTGGTAAAAAAGGGACCCATTTAGGATGCAAGACAGGTCATTGTGGAGCCTGTACTGTGATGATCGATGGAAAGGTAGCTAAGTCATGTATAACCATGGCAGCAACACTTTCTAGGGCAGAGATAACAACCATTGAAGGTTTAGCAGATGATGATGGGAGTATGCATCCAATCCAGCAAGCGTTCTGGGATGAGGCAGGTTTACAATGTGGATACTGTGCACCTGGCATAGTACTTAGTTCCCTAGAGCTAATTCAGGATAACCACAACCCTAGCACCAAAGATATGGAGGTAGCGTTGGCAGGTAATTTATGCCGATGTACGGGTTACCAAAGTATAAAACGATCCGTTACTGAAGCCTGCGTGCGCATGTATCCAGAGGAAAAATAGGGTTTGATCTAAACCGCATAGTAATCACGTATGTGTTTATATATTTCATATAAATGAATTAATTATCTGCTTTGTGTTATTATTCTCTCGAAATAATTCAACGGATTGCTCGAGAATTAGCGTAGTAATTAATCCATATTTAATCTTAAAGGTAGCCTTGTGAAAAATATAGAAATTAAGACTGTTAAGGTCGAGACCGCCACCCCAGAAGCCCTTGCGCCTTTTGGTGTGGTACTGGGGCGTAATGAAAATGTTAAACCGTTGCCAATAAACCTGTATAACGGCACGGTACAAGTTCGACGTCTCGGTGAGTTCATATCTGATGAAACAACAGAGATTCCAGTTTGTACTGTTCAGCGACGGCCATTAGTGGCTGAGTACATGGAAAGGCATCATAAGCACACTCAAACATTTGTATCTTTAGGTGCTAAGCCGTTCATAATGTTGTTGTCACCTCCTACAGAAACTGAGTTGCCTAATTTAGATGAAGCCCGTGCTTTTTTGTTCGACGGCACTGCCGGATTCATGCTCAATATTGGGACTTGGCATGAATTTCCGTTCGTGTTGTTAGATGATACAGATGTGTTGACTATTCTTCGTTCAGAGGCAACAAATGGGCTTGAAATTGACAACGTTATTGGTAATGAAGCGGTCAGCCCTGATCTAGAAAAGCGTGATATGGGAGCCCGATTTGGGGTAAACATAGCGATAGAGCTGTAGCTCAGCGTCTCAATTTTTGCGATCGACATTCTGGATAATTTCACGCTATATTTGTAGACTCTGTAGCAAAAGATAGTAGGTAGGCATATGAAAAGAAGAGATTTTATTAAAACAACGGCTGGAGCTATAGCTGCTGCATATATACCTTTTTCTGGGGCTGCAAGCATTCCGGCAGAAGTCTCGTGTATGTCTCGAACTGGTAACATAATTGGTCTGAAGCGATCGGATGTGGCTGATCTAGCTAAAAGCCTACAGAGAAAATTGTTATTGAAATCGACACCTCATTACCACCAAGAGCGGACATTATGGAATGGGTTGTCTGATGACAAGCTACCGGCCTTGATCGCTCAATGTATTGACTCTGACGATGTCATTAATGCGGTTAATTTCGCAAGGAGCCACGACCTATTGGTTACTGTAAGAGGCGGTGGCCATGGTATTAGCGGGAAAGCGGTTGAAAATGATACTTTATTGATTGATCTATCAAAGATGAGCAACCTTTCTGCAGACCCTACAACCATGATGGCTACTGCTGAGGCTGGAGTTTTATTAAGAGAGCTTGATGTTGGAACTCAGGCGCATGGTTTGGTAGTCCCAGCCGGCGTTGTTTCTCATACCGGTGTGGCTGGTTTGACACTGGGCGGAGGCATAGGCATCAATATGCGAAAAATGGGGTTAACGAGTGATAATTTACTTTCTGTGCAAATTGTGACAGCAGATGGCAAGCTACGGACCGCAAGTGATACTGAAAATACGGATTTATTCTGGGCTGTTCGCGGCGGCGGTGGTAATTTTGGTATTGTTACGTCGTTTACATATCGCATGCACAAACTGGATCCTCAAATTATCTCTGGTGTAATGGTTTATGCAATGGATGATGCGAAAGACATGTATAACCGTTATTTCGATTATTCTTTAGAAGCCCCTCGGGAACTCAATATGAGTGCTGCGATGAGCTTGTCGCCCACAGGAATCCCGTTTCTAATGGCGGGTTTTCAGTACATGGGCGCGCCAAAGGAAGGAGAAAAAGTTTTAAAGTCTTACCGTAAATTAGGTAGCCCAGTGGCTGATCTCATAAGGCCTAAGACTTTTCTTAGGCAGCAAACATTACTAGATGCTGGCAATCCCCATGGTACTAATTACTACATCCGCGGTCGCACAATGGATGAGTACGATCCGGACTTGATCGATGTGATGATGGAGAAGTGGCGCCACTCACCTGGCAGACATAATACTATGCGTATCGTCCGATTTGGCGGGGCAGTAGATGATCTTGCAAAGGATGCTACGGCTTGGCCTCACCGCGGTGCTAAATGGGATATAGAGCTGGGTGGAAGTTGGGTAGATCCTAGCCTGTCGGCTAAAAACATTAAGTGGGGAAAAGATTATTGGGATGCTCTTGCACCCTATGTTTCTGACAGATTTTACATCAACGAGATGATGGACGAAACACAAGAAGAAGTGGCTGTCAGCTATGGCGATAATTATCCTCGCTTAGTACAGATAAAAAACAAATATGACCCAAAGAATTTTTTCCGATCAAACGGGAATATTAAGCCAACGGTTTAGAGTTTTTGGGTAGTCCTAACTATCGGTAGCGATTAGCAAGAGGCGGAAAAGGTGGGTCAAGAAATACATAAAGCTTATGCAGACAGCTCCTTGGGTCAGATTCATTATCGGATTGCTGGGCAAGGTAAACCTCTGTTGCTAGTCCACCAAGACCCTCAGTCAGCTCTCCAGTTTTTATATGTCATGCCCTTATTAATTGATGCTGGATTTCAAGTTATTGCTCCAGATATGCCTGGCTATGGCTTGTCTGAGGGCTCTTCTGAGCCTTCGACTATTCCTGAATATGCCGATGTTCTAGTGCAGCTGTTAGATCATTTAGAAATAGACCAAGCAATAGTCGTCGGTCATCACACGGGTGCTTCTATGGCATGTCAGATGGCTTATGCCAATCCCAAGCGAGTAGAGCGTCTAGTTTTACATGGTCTTCCTTGGTATACCACAGATGAGAGAGAGGAGCGATTAGCGAGGCCGCATATGGATTTTAGTGCAAAGAAGGACGGATCCCATTTTTCTGACTTGTGGATTTTAATTGAAAAGATGTCCAGGGGAATATCAACCTTAGAATCTTCTCATATGGCTGCTTTACACACACTGTGGGCTGGCGATAAACATTGGTTCGCTCACCATGCGGCGTTTAGCTATGACATGACCGATGCGATTAGTGGGGTCTCAGCGCCCACCTTAGTTGTGACTAATACTGGGGATATTCTTCATTTTGTTGCAGCGAGGCTGGTAGAGTTTAGGCCTGACTTTTCACTCGTGGAACTGGAAGGTGGGACCTCATATATTATCCGTGATGACCCTGAGGGTTGGTTCAGCGCAATTATTGATTTCATTAAAAGCTAAGACTAACAAAATTAAGAAGAAATTTTTTAGTTACTCCCTTTCTTCCAGTCGTCAATGAGGTGACTCCAGTTCTCATCGATTACGTTAAAAATATCTGGGAAGGCATCAGTTAAACAAGAACGGTTCATGATCGAATAATTGTCTGGGCCGCCTTCCTCGGGCCATTGACGCGTAGCATCAACGACAATCCGACTGCCTTCTCCGCGCTTGGTGGCGCTTGGATCTCCTCCCATGGCGCCAGCTTTCTTTACTATTTCACTAGCACTGAAAGGTTGCCAGCGAGCTCCAACAGCATGCATAACCTCAGTTCTGTTGTGTATATTGACATCTTCATCCACGACAATTGCGATCTTCGCTATTTTTACAGAGCTAGTTATTTGACGCCCAATACTCAGAGCTTCTCCCGGCTTTTGTTTCTTTATGCTTACAAAGCAAAACCCGGGAGTTTGTAGAGGAAAATGGACGCCCACAATACTTGGAAATTGCTTTTTCAGCGTCATATTAGTTGTGACCTCCATTGGAGAGGTCAAGAAGCTGCGGGTTACTCCAGTAAACTGATTGACAAAAATCGGCTTTTCACGATGGGTCACTGCGGTGACATTCATATAAAAATTTTCTTCTTTACGTTCACCTATATATCCATACATTTCTCCAAATGGACCCTCTGGCTCCAGGTCGAAGGGGATTTCTCCCTCAATAACCATTTCCACATTGGCAGGTACTCGAAGACTATTTGTTTCGCATTTGACCACGTCTAAAGATTTCCCTAGAAAGCCTCCGGCGACAAAAAGTTCATCTTGGCCAAGGCGGGTAGTTTTAGAGCTACTCATTGCAAAGGTTATAGGGTCAGTCCCTAAAACTATTGCTACCTTAGCCGATGTCTCTCCCCGTGCTTTCATGTCCATCAAGAAGGTCCAACCGTGCTGATTGCGCTCTGGATTAATAGCAATCTTGCGAGGCCCCTTAATTTGGCAGCGATATGTACCAACATTACGACCAAGTTTGGGGTCTTCTAGGATGACACTACCAGTATTTATGTAGGGACCTGCATCGCCAGGGTTCGTCTGAAGAAATGGGAAATCTAGCATGTTGATATCATGCTCTTTGACGACAACCTCTTTGCATGGGGCTGTTTTTCGTTCTACCTCGTTGGGTTGAACTTCTTTCCATTGCTTGTCTTTCGTCGCTAAATCTTCAAGTTTTGACAGTACATTTTGATAAGTTATATATTGCTCGTCACCACTCGGATCAATCCCAAAAGCCAGTCCTTCGGACTCCCATCTTCCATATTGATTGGCAATAATTGGGCCGTCCTGCCACTGGCCATTGATTTTAATATTTTTAAACACAACAGCTGGTGCCTCTGCCCAACCCAATTTATCGATGAGCCGATACATAAAACCCGTTGCCTCATAGGAATCCTGATCCAAGCCACTGACATGCAGTACTTGACCTAGGTCTTCTATTGCAGCCATATAGTCTCGTAGCGAATCAAATGGCCCTATAAGCGCTAATTTTGTCTTACTGTGATTCACATCTGTCATTAGCAAAACTCCAAAAAATAACACTAACGATAATTATTCTTTAAGTTGTCTTAGTTAAAAGACCATGGCTAGTAAGGTTTCACTTCACCTAGAAAAGCCATTAAAACAACTAAACACCATATACAGAATGCGGCCCGATTTGTTCTCTTTTGTAGTTCCTTTATTAGGATCTCGCCGCGCACCGCACTTTCTCCGCCAGCTTTCACTAGATCAAAAGCCTCTGGCCAGTTTCCAGCAATCTGTCGGATCCAAACTCCATTAAGTAAGATTGCGGCAAACAACATAATTTTAATCGCGAGCCAATTACTACTAATAGGGCCATCGGTGATCAAACAATATGCTCCAAAGCTACCCATTGAAATCATAATCAGATAGCGAACCCATATATCTAGTTTACGCAAGATCTCACCACGAGGTGTACCCTTCTGGAAATGAACCAACCAAACCAATACTAACCACAAAATAGCGGATAACCACACTAACCCTAGCCAATTACCTGAAATTGGTGACCCGTACGCTTGCGCCAGGGTAAAGCCCAACGGAAGCAACAGGACTAAAGCAGTTCGAGCAGACATATCAACAATAAATCTCATTTGGCGCACTCTCAGCCTCTCTTCTAGGCTTAACTCGTCTCTAGTAAGGTACTGGCCGATATAATGGACTGCTATGTCACCACCGATAGCGAAAACGAATAGAAATACATGAATAAAGGCGATGAAATTATGAAAATTGATGTACAACTGCAGATCTCCTTATTTGTTTAAGACCATTGTCTTTAGGTTTGAAGCGGGACTCAGTTAAAACCATAAGTCCCCCAAAGCGACTTACTATTTAAAGATAGACATTCAAACGATTACTATCAATAAGAGGGTTCTTATTGTCCCAGTTACAGCATTACAAACCTTTATATCTACTGATTGATAAAAAGCGCTAGATTAAGTCAATATCACTTTTTTTAAGTTTATTTTGTATCAATTCCTCTAGAGGATTTCCTCACTCAAATATTACCATAAATAAATGCAATAATTCAGCTATATGAAAAATTTAATCATATATATAGAATATATTGACATTCTTTCAAGCGCTCTTTTACAATAAGAGCATGTTTTAAGAGGCTATCTGTCGCGGCGGTAAATTACCTTAGGGGTTTTGTTTAGGGGTTTTAAAGGAACCCTTGGCTGTAAGTGACTAGTTCTGAAGTCTTTTAGAATTAAAGAGAACGATAATGTAAGAGGCAAATATGGTAATGGCAATAGATACAGTTTGTAATTTGTTCACTGAACACGAGGTGACTAATGGACAAACTGGCCTAGATGAGCATTTTTTAGAGCAGATACGCTTTCCAGTAGAGTGGAGGAAAGGTGTTTCTATTGATGACTATATTGGCATGAAAGATCGTGCTGGTATTGAACGCTCATTATTGATAGCAGTGCGAGCAGGGGACCAGCGAGTACGTGGATCTTTCGAGATTCCCTATGAGCAGGTGGCTGCTGTGTGCAGAAAACACCCTGAGCGGTTTTCCGGTTTGGCAGGGATAGATCCTTATCGGGGCATGGATGGTGTTCGTGAGCTTGAGTATGCGGTTAAAGAGTTAGGGTTTGTCGGAGCACACTTATACCCACATTGGATTGAGTTAGCACCAGACCATGCCAAATATTATCCTTACTACGCCAAATGTTGTGAATTAGATATTCCTATCATGATGCAGGTTGGGCACAACTTAGTGTATTCACGAGAAAGAAGACTGCCGAGCGTTGGCCGTCCAATCACGTTGGACCAAGTTGCTATTGACTTTCCTGATTTGAAATTGATTGGAATCCATATTGGTATCCCCTGGACCGATGAAATGATTTCCATGGCATGGAAGCATGAGAATGTTTATATAGGTTCTGATGCTTATGCCCCTAAGTATTGGCCTGATTCCTTTGTTCATTACTTGAAGACGTACGGTCAAGACAAAGTCTTGTTCGGGACAGATTGGCCTGTAATTAGTCCTGAACGAGCTATGGATGAGATAAAGCAGCTGGGGATATCGCCCTCCGTGATGGAAAAATTCCTTAACACTAATGCTAAACGCATATTTAAGTTGTAGAAAATACATGATGCTCGTGATCCACATTATTGAGATATAAAGAATGAAAGATGAGTTTGATAATCAAGCCTACCTCGCCTTAGATATTGGATATGGTGTGAGATGCGCTGCCCAACATAAGCCTGATAAGGTCGCGCTGGGAGAAGGAAACCAGACTTTAAACTATGGGGAACTGGCTGATCGTATTAATAGAGTTTCCAATGGTGTTCGGGAGGACTTCGGCCTCAACAAGGGTGATAGAGTTGCCCTTATCGCACCTAACTGCATAGAGTATCCTGAGCTTGCTATAGGCATTGCTCAAGCTGGCACTGTAGTAGTTACAATTAATCCAAAGTTAACTGCGTCTGAAATTCAATACGTATGTGATGATTGCCATGCATCAGCAGTTTTCGTGCATGCATCAGCCGTAGATCAAGTAGATATGGCTAAACTAACCAGTGTAAAAAGGGTGGTGGTAATTGGTGATGACTATGAGAATTGGTTAGCTAAGTCCAGCTCAAAGTATCAGTTTTATCCTTTAGCTGAGACAGATACTTTTGCACTTGTATATACCGCAGGAACTTCTGGTAAACCCAAAGGCGTGATGTTGTCGCACCGATCCAGAGTGTTGACGTTTTTTGGTATGGCTTCAGAATATGGTTGTTATACTCCAGATGACCGAACTCTAGCTGTGGCGCCTCTATTTCATGGCGCTGGATTCTCGTTTGCTATTGCGGCTCTATTTTTTGGAGGGTACTGTGAAATCGCTCCAAAATTTGATGCTGCTACAACCTTAAAAGTGCTAAAAGAATCACAAATAACTAATGTTTTTATGGTTCCTACACATTTCCAGGCAATCTTTGACCTATCTGAAAAACAGAGAGCCGAACTTAAACCTAGTCAGGTTAAAACTATAATTTCTAATGCCTCAGCGCTACCGCAGGTGCTAAAAAAGAAAGCGGTAGGTTACTTTGGAGAGGGCATACTGCACGAGACCTATGGGTCTACAGAAGCCGGTATTGTTTGTAATTTACGTCCGATTGATCAATTAAGAAAGGAACGTTGCGTTGGGCTGGGGTTTGCCTGTACTGAGACCAAGGTTCTTAATGATAAAGGTAGGCCAGTAGGCCCTGGCGAAGTTGGTGAGTTATTTAGCCGTTCTCCTTATCTCTTCTCAGGTTATTGGGGAAATCCTCAAACAATCAGTTCGATGAAAGAAGGTTGGTTTTCTGCTGGAGACCTTGCTCAGATTGATGATGAAGGTTTTGTTTATCTAGTTGATAGAAAGATGGATATGATTATTTCAGGGGGTGTAAATATTTACCCCAGAGAGATAGAAGAAGTTCTTTATGAGCACCCAGCTATTTCTGATGCCGCTGTTATTGGGGTGCCGGATAAATATTGGGGAGAATCCGTGAAAGCTTATGTGGTCTTAAGAGAAAATCAAAGCGTAAATAGTGACAGCTTAACCAAATTCTGTGGGAAAACGTTGGCGGGATACAAAACACCTAAGTCGTTTGAGTTTATCTCTGCGCTGCCTCGTGGATCGACGGGTAAAGTTTTAAAGCGAGAGTTACATAACCGTTAAAAGTACGTAGCGACTACCTCTACGATTAAAAGCATTAGCAAAATTAATCCTTAAAGACGTATTTTTATGTAGTCATATATTAGCGCTTTAGTCTAATAAACTCATAGAGTGGCAATTAGATGCAGATCACTAAATGGAGATGGAAAATTGAAAAATTGCACACCATGCCTCAGGAGTGTTCGTCGTGACTAAACCACTCACTGACGTTCGCATTCTAGATCTGACTCACATGTTATCGGGGCCCTATGGGGCGATGCTTTTGGCTGACTTGGGTGCAGAGACGATAAAAGTAGAGCCTTTACAGGGAGAGGGTACTCGAAAGCTCTTGGCAACAGACCCCAAGAATTCAATTGATGGAATGGGTGCTTACTTTATTACTCTTAACCGAAATAAAAAAAGTGTTTGTATTGACTTAAAAAGTGTTGAAGGTCAAAACGTCTTTTATGATCTTGTTAAAGCTTCTGATGTGGTGATTAATAATTTTGGAGCAGGAGTGCCGGAACGCTTGAAGATTGATTTTGATCAACTCAAGAAAGTTAATCCAAAGATTATTACTTGCTCTGTCACTGGTTTTGGCTCATCAGGCCCTGCCCATAAACGCCCTGCATTTGATCAAGTAACCCAGGCTACGGGCGGTGGTATGTCGATTACAGGTGAGGATCCAGAATCTTCTGTGAGGTCAGGAATACCAATTGGAGATCTAGGTGGGGGTATGTTTGCTGTTATGGGCATACTCGCTGCACTGCGCGAACGGGATGTAAGCGGGGAAGGGCAACACGTTGATATCTCAATGTTAGATTGCCAGATCTCAATGCTGAATTACATGGCTACCATGTACTTTTTATCTGGGGATGATCCTACACCAATAGGTAATAATCATTTTGTTCATGTTCCTTACAACAGTTATAGAACCGCTGATGGTTTCATTGTTATTGCAGTGATCACCGACAACTTTTGGCAGAATCTGAAGCAGGTAGTCACCTATCCGGGGTTTGATCTCGAAGAATATGATACTCAACCGGGACGCCTTGCTAGTAAAGATTATATTGACGGTAAATTGAATGAAATTCTTGCAACACAGAGCTCTGAATACTGGCTAGAAAGATTAGTCGAGAAACGCATTCCATGCGCGCCAGTGAATAAATTTAGTCAGGCTCTTAGTGATGAGCAAGTAATCCATCGCAACATGGTGGTTGATCTCAAGCATTCAAATGGAAAGAGCACTAAAGGTCCTGGGAATCCGATTAAATTCTCCCGGACTAATGAAGAGAGTTTTTCTCCGGCTCCTGTTAAGGGTGAGAACACGGATGATATTTTTTCTGATTTATTAAATTATTCAGAATCTGAAATTGGTGATTTGAGGGAAAAAGGGGTTATAGGTTAAATAGCCATGCCACAAGATGATGCCTGTAAACCGCTAGAATAAAAATAAGAAGCTTACTTTAAGGCTATGTTCTTAAATTAAAAGATTGGTTGGAGTCAGTGGTAGGATTGTAAAACAACTAGTAATTTGGAATTTAACTCTCGCTTTGCAAGCTTGAGAAATAAGATTGGAAGAAGCATGATGGTTC
>TARA_B110000008_G_scaffold275041_1_pt1 | contig 15649 bp, 29 predicted proteins | sample TARA_B110000008 | Tara Oceans TARA_B110000008 (sample SAMEA4396496) | marine metagenome | biome: Westerlies Biome; feature: [DCM] deep chlorophyll maximum layer (ENVO:01000326); material: water (ENVO:00002006), including particulate matter (ENVO:01000060) such as... | depth 40 m
TCACAAGCACCATGTCTTGTGATAACTTCAATAAATGTTTTTTGTGTGTCTTTACTTTTTTTCAATTCAAGACACCACGTATGTTCAAATGTTGGATCTTTAAATATGCATGTATTTCCTGTAACCAACACTTCTCTATCAATTTTTCTTTCTTGTGTAATAATACATTTTTCGTTTCCACCTAAAATAAAATATCCATCGTCACAAATATTATATTTAACATGGTGTTCGATATTCATACAGGATCCAACCATTATGGGTACATAACATAGTAACATATTGTGGATAGTTTCTTTCTCAGAATGTGTGGGGTGGCGCATTTCAAACTCTAGTGTTAGGTAAACCGGACTAACAATGCTGCTACGTAACAATCTAGCATTAGAAGCGTTGACTTTGACATTACTCGGGGTTATTGTTTCAATGTCATTGTTTAATAATATTGCGTCTTTTATTACAACGTTGTTGCATTTGACACAGAATGTTTTTGATAAATCTAGACCAACTTGATTTTCAAATGCAAATAGTTTGTAGATTGTTCGATGTAATTCTCTATTAATAAAAGCATTGAAACTAGATTTTTGTTGATCTGTTGCACCTTTGTCTGCCAACATGTTTTCACATATTTTCCAACAATCATCATTAGAGGGCCAATTTATAGAGTCCATAAAAACACTTATATTAATCACACTATAGTGTTTCAAATGAATGGTCTGTTTTTATTTCTGTTAATACTCAACACAGTAGCTGCAAGTCCTGTTTTTGTAAAGGATACAGATTACACATTTCAAAATCCTCTTCAATACCAATTAGTGTATGCATCTTTCTCCGATCAAAATACTCAAAACAAACAATTTTTTGCAGCTAATTTTAAAAAAGGAGACGAAATGTTGTTGGAAGTTTACCTACCAGTTGCAACCAAAGATGATATTGCGGTGCTACAAATAACAGCACACGAAAATGAATACCCGTTAAAAGAACCGTACATTCACAGTCCTGTAAATGTAATGGCGTTAAAGAAAATGTACAAAATAGAAAAAACAGCACTTGTAAACACAACAATAGTAATTGAAATCTATGGTAGAATAAAAGGGTCACATTATGCAGTTGCTGTTGGAAAAAAACAATCGTTCAATTTTCTAGAATATACGATTTTCCTACCTTACACGATTCAACGAACACGTATTTGGACAAGAACCTTTTATGCTCCTTTCATCTTTTTGTCGTTAAGCATATTATATTTGTTGTTGTGGCCACTTAGTCGCAACCGGACATGGGAGCTTATACCAAAAATAAGCGCTATTGCTTACTTTAGTTGGATGCTGGATATTTTTCTTCAATACTTTGTGACTATCCAGTTTTCTAATGCAAAAAGTATATGGAGTTTTATTTTGCATATTGTTCCCAATGTTGTCGTTATTTACATGTTAATTTTTTCTAATATTGGTGCATCAAATAAACAGAAAGAATTATTTTTAGGATTGGGTATAGCAACTCTTTTCTTTGGTGGTGCTGGTGGTTATGTTGGATCAACTCTGCTTTTAATCAGCGCTTCAAAAAAATATTTTCAGTACATGGACACAAAAAAAGCTAAAGAAAAGATTATGTGTAAGGTGTAAAAAAAAAAGACTATATATTCTAAAAAAACATATAAATAAAAGTTTATAATGCCATTTAAAGGAAAAACAAACATACGAACAGCAAAATCAGGAATAACAAATTTATCAAAACAAGGAACCCAACGTCCACAAACTATCCCAAAACCCCAAACTTATAAAAAAGGTGGTCGTTAACATGTCATATTATTTGCAGGTGTGCTTGCAAAAGAATGTAAATATTTAATTTCTTCTTGTAATTGTTTTACATATAAATCGCGTATTCTTCTAAATCTTTTTGCAGTAGCTGTGTTTTTTACTTTTCTTTTCTTTTTACAATCTTTATCTTTATTTTGTTCTGCAAATATTGCTTTACGATGTTTCATTATTTTTTTTTCAAACTCTTCATAAGTACAATAGCTTGTTAAATCAATACTTTTATCTTCTCTTAAGTTTGTTTCACCATTGTATAATTCTTGTGTAATTTGTTCTTGAATTTTAAATATTTCGTCTTTAAAATCAGTGTGTGAGGGAGAATTTCCATTGTTATTTAGGCAAAATTTATGAACGATATCACTGTATACATGAACACACTCCTCTTCCATGTTAATAAAACAATCTAAATACGTGCAACATTCTTTAATATAACTTTCATATTCTTCATCAACCATAATACGTTGTTTTTTTTTTGGTTGTGCAAAAACCTCAAAATGTTCCAAATCAAATTCGAATGTTTCTCTCAGAAAATCAGAACATTCATCATCGCTTAATATTTCATTGTTTTCTAATGAAAATGTACTTTCCATTGTTAATTAATTATTTAATAATTATTTATTTGTTTTAATAATTGTCGAATATTTGTTTTTATATATATGTATTGATATAAATTTGTATAAGTGTTATGTGTATTTATATTAGTATGTATATGTTTATATTTGTATATAAAAAAGTATATTTAAAACATAATATAATTTTTTAGCATTAGTATACCATTGGAAAGAATAACAACAAAAAAGAATATTCTAAGAATATTCTTCAAACACGTGTATAAAAATACCTTAATAAAAAATACTATATTATTTATAAAAGACTTAATAATAATATGTTTCAATTTCTTGTAGGATTTACAACAGGAGTTTATGTTGCACAAAATTATAGTATACCAGAAATAACATCCTTAGTAATATTTGTAAGAGATAAATTAACAGAATACGAAAAGCAAGTAAATACAAAGAAAAACAATGATAAATAAAGATGTAATTTTATGGTCTTGCAAAGAAGTAAGAAAAAGTTACAAAGAATTAGCATTAATTAATAATGAATTGAAAAAACTATTTAATTTCCAATTTCCGTTTGTAAAACCAAAATCTACAACATGGTATCTTAGCAATAAAGATATTGAATTAAGAAATAGAATATTACGCACAGCTTTATTGCCTTACGATGTAATAGGTGCGGAAAATAGATTTAAACAGGTTTATTTACGACACATAGGTGTGTTAGAGTATTTCAAATATTAAAATGTAATTAACATACATTAAAATTCTTCTTCAAGTGAAAATTGCATATCTTCTGCTTTACTTCCCACATTTGCTTTTGAATATTCACCTACTCTTTTTTCAAAAAAGTTTGTTTTTCCCTGTAAAGATATAATATTCATCCAATCAAATGGGTTTGCTGTGTTGTATACTTTGTCTACACCTAAACTTTGTAATAAACGATCGGCGCAAAATTCAACATATTGGCACATCAATTTAGAGTTCATACCAATCAGTTCAACCGGTATTGCTTTGGTAACAAAATCACGTTCAATGGAAACTGCATCTTTGATAATACTTTGGACTCGTTTTGGTGGTAAACGATTAGTCAAATGTTTTTTGTATAGTAAACATGCAAAATCACAGTGTAAACCTTCGTCTCTTGATATCAATTCATTTGAAAAAGCTAAACCCGGCATCAACCCACGTTTTTTCAACCAAAATATACTGCAGAAGGAAGCACTGAAGAAAATTCCTTCGCATGCAGAAAATGCAATCAAACGTTCCGGAAATGAGGCATTGTCTTTGTTTGTCCATTGTAAACACCAATCTGCTTTTTGTTTAATTGCTTCAAAGTGTTGCAATGCTGTAAATAACATGTTTTTTTCTTTCCTATCTTTTACATACGTATCAATTAATAAGGAGTACATTTCAGAGTGTATATTTTCAATAGCAACTTGAAAACCATAAAAACATCTTGCTTCTGGATATTGCACTTCATTCGAAAAGTTCATCAATAAATTCTCGTTGACAATACCATCGGATGCAGCAAAAAATGCCAAAATAAATTTGATAAAATGTCTTTCATTGTCACTTAATCTGTCCCAATCTTTTTTATCTTGAGATAAATCTACCTCTTCTACAGTCCAGAAAGATGCTTCTGCCTTTTTGTACATATCCCATATGTCAAAATGCTGCAATGGGAATAACACAAATCTTTCATCATTTTCTGTTAAAATAGGTTCCTTGTTTAGTTCTCCTCGCATTTCTTTTATTTTAAATGCTGTTCTACGCACAGGTGTCGATTTATTACGTTTTCTTTTTCCAACGAATTGCTTTTTGTCAACTTCTAATTTTTGAAAATTGCATATTATTTTTGAATCCAAAGACATGACTTAATATTCTGAAATGAGATGTATTATACTTTTTGATTTTAAATATTAATTTTTTTTTCCAACTTGTTTTTATGCTATATACTTTCTATAATTTTAAAAATAAATGAATAAATCTATAGATTTGAGTTTATATGAAAATGGTATATGTTTTATAAAATATTGGTGTGGTGATTCTGAAAATTTAGCTACACAATTACAAAGTTATGCTATTCCTATTGTATATGTTGATGAAGAAAATGGACACGTGTTTAATTTTGATGGAACAAAATTTGTTCAAACAGAAATTAAGGTAGATTTACCTAACATAAACACTGACAATTATGAGTATGTTCCACTGCTATATCTTAAAAATAAATTGACAAAAAAATATAAAGGACCTTGGAGTACACATGGTGGAAATAAAGTAACTTTTGTAACATTTAGTGGAAATACAGTTTACAATATAAATAGTAAACATCAACAAAAGAAAAGTTTTAAATTTTAAAATGACTTGTGAAATAACAATTTCCAGAAGAAATTTTCCACCAGTTGTCGGTGAATATTCATATTACGATGGTAGATATTCTATGTGTTTAAGATACCCTCATGCTGTAGTTACATGCGAGGGTAGTACGTCTGCCTATGTTTCTCACTACTCTTCACCACATCTTTTAGCTACAGAAAACAGGTCTTACATTACATGTCATGGTATTATCACGTCTACTAATATTTCTAATGGTGTTGGTTTTAATTAGGTACATAGTTTACGTACAATACTTTCTCTGTAAAAACAGCTTTTAAAGCATTGTTTTTTTTGAATGGATGCAACAGTAAACGGAAATCCACAATCCTTTTTAAATTTATTAACAATCCATTTTGGCGAATACACAGCCTTTTCCCACCAGTACATTTTTGCATTACAAACACTGTATACTTCATCTGCACTTAGTTGAGTATCCGCGTTCATATCGTATTTCATAACACAATTAAGTGCATCTTTCTTAGAATATGTACAAGAGTAAACAGTTGTAATAAACGTAATAAATAATATAATTTTTACCAAATTCATTTTATATATGTTTTTTATTTGATTTATACTTTTTTTTGCTTAAAGTTCATCCATACTTCTTTTTCTGTCTCTGAATTGTTCAAGTTTAATAACACTGTGTTCTCTAGAAAATCCCGGTGTGCAATACAACATTGGTTCCAGTTCAAACGCTAACTCTAAGTCTACATATAGAAGTTCATTGACGGTTCCACCTATGTCTAATTGTAAATATCTTGTTTTTTTATTAGGACTGTCCAAATATTTTTTAATATCTTTTTGAGCTTGAAGTTTAAAATCTTCAATAGTTGTAATTTTTTTACCGTTCATTTTTTTTAATATAGATAAACGTTTTGGTCCGTACCCCTGTTGAAGAATGGAGCTAGGCAATCTAAATGCGGTAATTACAACTGCTGCTTCTGATCCTTTGCTTTCACTTAGAAATTGTACAATACCAGGATCCAATGCTTCGTCTTCTGTGTCTTCAATGTGATTACTGAAGAATTGACAAAAAACAACTCCACCTAGTATTGCACAAGGAATTTCTTCCAATACCGGCATGCAATTACGAAGAATATTTTGTTGTATTGACAAATTAAAGTCAATTGTTTTTCTTTTTCTTCCATCAAATATTCTTATAAAGGTGGTGTTAGGATCTAGCAACAATAATACATTTAAAGATGCAAACGACACTTTGTCGAGTTGATGTTTTAAACAAACCAATCCATTTCGGTCAATATCAAATTCATTTCTTGCATCACCTATGCTTGTAATAACATTATTTTTTTTTAAACCGTTTTTAAATAATGGTGAATTTTTGAATACTTTTACTACCCATGCACCTTTTACGTTTGGTTCTTTAAATTTAACAGTTGCATATGCATCAATTAATTTTTTAGTTGCAACACCAAGTGCAGGTCGTTGTAATATTTCACTTTTTTTGTCCCAATAATGAAATAGCATTTTATCAATATCGTGCCAAGGTATTGCTAGTGTGATTCCTTCACTTTCATCAAAACTAGCTGCACAAACACCAATTAGATTACCATCGGAATCAAATAATGGACCACCACTATTACCTCCATTGATAGACGCATTTACTTGAAGGTAATGGGAATGACGTCCTGAAATTTTACCACTAGATATGTGACAATCTTCTGATGCCAATGGAAATCCAATACCAGTGGCTTCAAGACTAACTTCTTTTGTTGTGTCTACAATTTTTCTTCTTGGTTTTACGCTTGGAATACCTCTGGTAACTTCGGCAAATGTTTTACCAATTTCTTTTTCCAAATGAGTATTGTAAATTGCATCCACTTCAAGGATAGCAAAATCCAATGGTTGGCATGCTAAAATAACTTTTGCCCACATTTTACATTTTCCTAATTCAGGAAACGTTAGTGCAACTTTTTTTGTTGGACATCCATCAATGACATGTGCATTAGTTACTAAATAACGTTTAGATCCATAGTTTTTTGGAAGGTATAAATACTGAGAAGGAACAAAGAAAGCACTACCACAGACTTCTTCGTCTGTATTACTACTGGTTACATAAGGTTGATTAACATCTATTTCGATAGCAGAGCAAGTAATTTTCGCAACTCCTCTTTTAAAACGCTGGCATATGGCTTTTAGAGATTCTGACATATTGAAATCTAAGTTGAATGAAGAAAATAATTCTATAAGCAATGTATTTACAGAAGAAGATCGTAATAAAATTAGACAAACGTTGACTCACTTTGGTCATAGGCAAAAAAGCAATACAACAATACAACAAAAGGTCGTAAAAAAGGTACCAAATATTAACAATCAAAAATACCATGTTTCGTTTAAATGGACAGATTGGCCACCCGAACTGGATGAAGTTCCCCATTTGTTTTTGCTTCGTGTTAATTTATGGCCCTACTTGCATTATAAACATACCGTCCGAATAGAATATTTGCAAAATTTATGTATTGAAAGTGGGATTAGTAGTATAGCAACAAAAAACAGTTCTTTGGGATTTTACATGAGTGGTATTTTTGACAATGGTGGTTGTATAAAAAATGTATATTTAACATTAATACCACAACAACATAACAAAGAAATTGTAGTAGTAGATAATTGTACTTTTAAAACATATACTGATTAATCCTATAAATAAGACAATATATTATATAAATGGAATCGGATATACTTCTGAAAGACGATTCGCTAAAAATTGATATACAAGACGAATGTTTAATTTGTTGTGAAATACGTAAAATAAGAATACAATGTGATAATTGTAATTGGAAAAGTTGTGATGCATGTCATACAAAATGGTTGAATACGTCTAGTACATGTCCACAATGTAGAATGGAATATGAAATTGATACTCCTGAAAATGAAGATGTTACAGATAATCATCTTAAAAATGCAATTAAGGTCATTGTTATTAGTATGTATTTAGCCGTTTCTTTATATTTTTGCACATTTGCAATTGTTGCAAATCATGAAATGACAGATTGTGATTACAGCAATTTAATGTGCGTGGTGTTTACTTATTTTTTAGATGCAGTTATTGTATTTATACTTGTAAAAAGTTACAATAAATTATATAAAATGTTATAAATCTAATACTGGTGGCTGTAGTTTTTTCTTATTCATTAACAAACGAATATAATGATAATGTTTAGCACAGAAATCTTCTTTGTGCATATTCTTAATAACATATTCATATTCTTTAATTTTTTGTTTAAACTCGTTTTCAATTTTATTAATTTTCCCCATGCTTTCTAATTTTTCCATAATAATATGTTCTGTTTCTTCAAATGAAAATAATAAAGAGTCAGCATAAGCTGATATATGCTGTGTTTTAATTACTTTGAAGTTTTTTTTTGGAGGTGACCACCTTTTACTTCTTTCAATACTTCCGTACAAAATAAAATTTATAAAATAAAATGGTTTAGACCACATACTTTTTTCAAACTTTAATTTTTTAATAAAGTAGTGCATTTGTTGCAAACTTCTCGAAAGAATGTCATTTACAACTTTTCCATTTTTTTGAATGTTTATTATTTGTTTTTTTTCATGACTTAAAATGCCTCTTATTAAACAAACATTTAGATGTTTTAATGCGTTCATAATGTCATTTTTTTTATCTTCATAAATATCATCTGACAACCCATTGTTATCAAAATAAAATTTTAAAGCACTACAAATTTCTGAAAACAACATGTATATATATATTCGCTAAAGTAATTGAAAGTAATGGGTTGTAAATTTACAACTGTTCAAGAAGAAAGTGAAAACAATGAGTCAGTAACACCACGTAGACAACGGCGTCGACCAAGTAGTTTATTACCAATTTTTGATACTGGTTATTTACCAAGTTCAGAAAGTGAAACTGATACACCAACACCAACACAAAAAAAAGAAATAATTTTAGTAGAATCGTTTCCAAACAAAAAAAATGCAATGAAATGTTATATTTGTTTTGAAAAAACTGGATTACTAATAAAAATGCCACGATGTCGTTGTGATTTTTATGCACATAAAAGTTGTTTGATTAATTATGTAAATAACTACAGAGTCAAGTGTTCGATTTGTAAAGAATTTTTTTGTCTTCCAGAAAATAAAGAAAATAAACGTGAATTAGTTTTAAAAATTATGACTGTGATAAAAGACAGAGAAGAGTTGTATAAAAAAAAAGTATTTATCGAATCAATTATTAGTGTTACTTGATAATTGTGATAGTTTATAATGTTTTATTTGTATTGGGTTTGATGCATAATTAATTAAAATACCATCACTATCCCAATCTCGCATGTATGCATGTAATTGTGCTATGTGTATGTCAGTTATTTTCTTTACATATTTAATTTCAATAAGACACGTGTCCATTTTAATATCGACATAAGATGTCCCCACACACCATCCATTAAATTGTATGTTAAATGGTACTTCCATAGATGATTGTATACCTGCTTTGTTTAACACATAATGCAAAGCATGTTGGTAAACTTTTTCGCGACGACCATATCCTAAGCCTTTATGAACGTCTTTTATAAATTGTTCTATCTGGGTGTTATCTGTATTGTTATTCATTATAACACTAACTTACGATTTCTTTATCTCTTTTCCTATATAATGGGTCGTCATAGGATGCTCCCGGTTTCGCATATACTGGGTAACCGTTTTCCATGTAATCTAATTTAATCCAATTTTTTTCTAACCATTGTATATCTTTTTCTTTCCAATCATATGCAAACATTAAACAATGCACGGATGCCAATGTTGCATTTGGAAAACCAGGTAATGCGAATCCTTTTGAGTCTTGTTTGGGTTTTTCCATTGGTTTACGAATTTCAAATGTCTGTTTTTTCATTTATTAATGAACTTACTGTATATATTTCGTATACTTGTATATACAAATAAAGTATTACATGGAAAATAAAGACGTTACAACAATATTACATGATAATGAATCTCCAAATAGAAGAAGACCACCTAGCATAAGACAAACACGCCGTGAAGCGCAACAGCAGAGAACAAGCAGAGGTAGAGGTGGTGCAAGACGCGGCGGTAGAGGACGTGGTGGAAGAGGACGTGTTGGAAGACGATTAACATTTGATAGTGATAGTGAAGAAGAAGAAGCGCAACAACCACAAAGTGAACAACCATCATTAGATTTTGGTGACATAAACAATACAGATAATGATGATAGTAGCGATGATGAAACAAAAGAAGAAGAAGAGTATGATGTAACGGTCGGAGCACGCATGGGTAAAGGCATGGACACACCATTGATTAAGCCAACACCAAATTTAAAATTTTAAATCAAATACCTATAAAATATTGTATCTTCATAATAAATGCAAAAAATTGTCGCAATAGAAGGTAACATAGGAGCTGGTAAAACAACATTATTAGATTACATTAAAGGGTACAAACTGAAAGAGCCGGTGGATCAATGGTGTGTGGACTTTAATGGTTGTCATATTAATTTACTCGACAAATATTATGATAACCCCGTAAAATATGCTTTTTTATTCCAACAAAAATGCATGGAAACAAAAATTAATCAGTTGAAAAAAATACCAGAGTTTGGTACAATTGTATTAGACAGAAGTATAGGTGCCAATTTACTTTTTGCAAAAGTGCAACATAAATTAAAATGTTTGGATGACATAGAGATGGCAACCTACGCTGATATGTTTTATCGAGCAAAAAAAGAACTACCACCTGTTCAGTATTACATTTATCTAAAAACTCCAGTAGAAGAATGTTTAAAACGTATTAAAAAGAGAGGAAGAGAATGCGAACAAGGTATTACAAAAGAATATCTTGAGTTGTTGGAACATGAACACAACGATTGGTTGTGCAAAAAAGATAACGTCATTATTCTTGATGGATCTAAAGATATATTTGATAAAGCTTCTAGAAACATTCTGTTAATGGCGATAGCTGCTTTTGTAAAAAAATAAAAGATATATATAAGTACAATGATATTTTAATATAACTATACAATACAATGCAAATTTTCGTCAAAACTTTAACTGGAAAAACAATTACACTTGATGTCGAACCAAGTGATACTATTGAAAACGTAAAACAAAAAATACAAGACAAAGAAGGTATTCCACCTGACCAACAGCGTTTAATATTTGCTGGAAAACAACTAGAAGATGGTCGCACTTTATCTGACTACAATATACAAAAAGAAGCTACTCTACACTTGGTGCTTAGGTTGCGTGGTGGTTTTTAAAATTTAATAAATAATTTATATTGCTCCTCTATATTTTTTACAAAATCCCAACGCTTGTGTTTCCATCTATGCTTATCACTATCCATGCAATCTTTCCAATCTTCTTCATACAATTGAATAAATATTCCATTTGGCGTGATTGCAATTGCTTGTGTGACGTATCCTACAGCATAAAAACATCTAGGAGTCATCCACCATCCATGCCAATACCTTGTGAAATAATTTTTACCTAATCCTTCCCAAGCACCAACCGAAACATCTGCAACAGCTTCTTCACTAAAATCAATTTGTTCTATTATTTGCTTTGCTTTCTGTGCAAATTTTTGTGCAGCATCAAAAGTCATGTGCAACCCTTGTGGTCCTAATGGTTCTTTATTTTTGGTATGTTCCCATTTCCATCCAGTACCAACTATAAAGTAAATAGATTGACCGTCTGATGATTGTTCTTCTTTTAATTCTTTGTCAATTTTATCTTCCATAAATAATGCAAATCGAAAAGCTACATCTTTCATTATAGAAGCTAATACTTGATATAATAAATTATCGTATTCCATGCCATCGCTAAGAGGAGCATTTGCTATTTTAGCTGATGCAAAAGTAAGGAGATTGTCGTTATTTTCTACTTTGTGTCGATATTCGTAATAATTCCATGGTGTAGATCTACCACTACACATGTTTAAAGCGTCACCGATTGAACATAATTTATTATTTTGATATAAAATACTTAAATTTTTAGAAAATTCATTGTCATGTATATGATACAGTAGACCAATAGCAGCTTTTGTAATAGACAATGTATTGTACATATTATATTTATTTAAAAAATGATTTTATACTTGTTTTAATTTTTTTCTTTTTCAAACCAAATATTTCTCTGTTGTCATTGATTTTTTGTTGATACTCTAATCCTAATTTACTTTTTTCCAACTCTTTTTTTTCTATTCTCTTTTCTTTTTGTTTTTGTCGGTTTCTTTCTTTTCGTTGTTCTTCTATCGAAAGTTTTTCTACTTCAGTTAATTCTTGATATTGATCTGGAAAATAACCATGCACACAAAAAAAATAATTATATTGTTCTTTTGCAAATTCTTCTTCTGCTTCAATGTTTACCCTTGATCTTTTTTTATTGTTTTCACTTACATATTGTATTTTCTTTCCCTCCATAACATTTGTCTTTCTCGTTGTCTCAATATAAGTTTAATACGTTTCCTTTTTCTTTTTTGTTCTTTTGGTAATCCACATCCTCTAACAAGGGGTGGTTTATAATTTTCCATTTGCTCATTTCCTTGTTTTTTCCGAAGTGCAATTAAAGCATCATATTCTTCGTCTGGTGCTAATACATTTGCAATAGAAAATGTTTGTTTAATGATTTCTTTTCTAACATATGAGCGTGGATACACATTACTTACTACTTTTGATTTTGGCATGGAACAGTTTGTTGTATAGTAATAAATGTGTATATGTATATTTTTTTATGTATTTATATTTACTTATAATTATATGTTTTTATAAATTTGGACACGTGTTATTTTAATTACAAATTTCACTAGCATACGCTGGATAAAATGTTGTAAAATTTTTATCATTACACAGTATACGAATAGTAGCTTGTGCTAATGAGTAGCTATCTTCTATCTTTGGCATAATATTAGACATATCATCAATAATTGTTTTTGTTTCTGATAAGGTATTTTCAACATTGTTTATAGTTACTGTAGTTATAATAGTTATTACTAAAATTAGACCAAGTGAAAAAAATACTGCTATAACGTGAGCATAGTGTAATTGGCAATTTTGTTTTGGTTTTAAAACACCTGGTATTAAATGATATTGATCATCCATAATTTGTTAAAGTTTATAATTTCTTATATAACTGTTTAATTAATTATGGTATCCACCATACACTTTGTTCACTTTGTGTAATTTTTATACCCGGTTCACCATATAAAGAACAACCATATTTCCCTTTGTATAATTCTTTTCCCCAGTTTCTTTTTCTTTCATTTAGTCTTTTGTTAAACTGATACGATGGCGGTGGGCGTTTAAAAATATGGTTTCTTGTACCAAACTGACGTAGATAGATAAACATAGTTTAATTTACAAATAAATTTTATATATATCTATTTTTTATTACACTGGTCAATTTCACTTTCGTTTGTGTTAACCTTGTTATCCCTATTTTCTGGGTTACTTTCATCTTCAAATTTTAAATAATTAAAATGTGGCGTTGATGTGACTGCTTGTTCATTGTAATATTTCCAACAACAACAATAAGCTAAAGCAGCAACCATACCAGCTGCTGTTACTCCAATGACTACAGACAAAAACAACAACAATAAGTTTGATAAATATTTATCTACCGGGTCGTACATATTTTTTATTCCATCGTTTATATTATTATTAGTATCCATTTAAAAGACTTATTTTAATGTAATATATGTTTTTTAATTTAAAGAACATTGAATTCCCACACATTTATATTTTTTAGTGTTCAGTTTGCAAGTTGTTTTTGTATGACCTGCCTTTTTGCATATACTACAATGAATAACATATTTTTTATCCCTAATGTCATAAATTGTATCATCATCTTCAATTGATGCAAAATCAGCTTTTACTCTAGCACTACGTAGTGCACTTTCCCATTTTGTATCCATATCAACTGCAGTGACGTAAAAATCTTCCGTTATCCCACAAGATGAACACGCATTGTAACCGGTTGCATATTTAATTCTTTTTCTAGTCAATGCTGCACGTAATTTGTCACTACATATTTCTGGTGCATCTGGTTTTTTGCTTCTAAATGTTCCTTCTTCATAATCATATTTAGGAATCATAAAAACTGCTTTTTCATTTAATAAGCGTTTTCGTTTTACCATGTTTATAACTTTGATTTAAATATTGGAAATACTTTTGGTGGTGTTGGTGGATCTATTGGATAAATAGGTACTGGTGGTGGTGCTGTTGGTGGTGTTCCGTTTCTTGTTTTAGTTTTCATTGTTGTTATTTATATGTATGTACTTATTTATATTAATGATTTTTTTATAAATTATTTGTTCTTAGAAGAATAATGTATTATTAGTATGTAAATAGCACACGGGAATTCCGACAACAAAAAATGCATTTTTATTATAAGGTATTTTTTTTTTCACTAAACCTACTGTTTAACTCTATTTCAAAATAAAAAAAATATTTACAAAACAAATATTAAATTTGATAGATGGACGGTCGGAATTCCCATGTGCTATGTCCATGATAAGAAAAAATTAACGAAAACGCCATTTTTTTTTACAAGTTTTACACTCGGCAAAAATAGTTTCAGATTCATCGGCTCGACAAGTTTGTACCGATTGCCAATCAACGTGATCACTACCACACGCAATACATTTTAAAATACTTTTACTTGTGAATTCTCGTTGCAATTCATCAAAATCATCAAAGGTTAATTTTTCTACAATGTTTACATCTGAGTTTAGAGGAAGATTATGTTTTTTAATATATTCTTCCCAGCATTCTTCTTTTGTGATTAATTGCGGAGCTTTATTTTTCCATAATGTTTCTAAATATTGTGTAAAATTACTCATTTTTTTACTTTACTATCTATTATATATATGTGCTATTTGACAACAAGAAATGAATGTTTTGTGAAACTTTATTAAATCAATCTAATTACACAATCAATAGTTGCAATATATGCAGGAAAAATTGTGAAATAATCTATACACATCCAGATTTATGCATTACTAAATGTTTTCATACTACAGAAATACCAACCATTACTACAACCCAAACACCAACTACCACTACAACCCAAACACCAACCACCACTACAACCAAAGCACCAACTACTACTACCACCCAAACACCAACCATCACTACAACTGTAACATTTGCAAACGTAACACCAGAAACAAACACATCGTATTCAACATTTAAACCTACTACAGAAATAGACATAATTACAACTGTTATAAATGATAGTGATGAAGTTCATCCGGAATTCCAAGAGCATATTGAAATAAATAAATCTGTAAACACAACAGAATTGATTTTTTCTAATACGAATGCAAATGCACAAACAGTTTCGAAAGATTCAATTAGCATTTGGATAATTATTATTCCCTACGTTTTATTTTTTTGTCTTTTTGTCGGTTTTGTTATATATTGTTTTGTAAAGAAGAAAAAGAAAAAAAGAAGGTTAAGTCGTCTTGTTGTACCACATAATCAAGATCAAGTTTATTTAGATATTGTACCAAGCCCAAGAGAAAATGTACAAGATCAAATTAACAAAAAAATAATTACAAAATGGTTAAATGAAAAGATAAACGGTATGATAAATAAACAAAAAAACAAACAATCTCTCCCATCAGTTGCAGATGCAACAAAACAAATGAAAGCATTGCGAAAAGCAAAGCATGTACTGCTAAGAAATAGAAAAAAACACACAGCAATACAGCAACTTGTTCTTCGAAATATGCAAAATAAACCTCGTGCTAATCCATTGCATAAACATCACACACCGTTGAAAAAAAGACTACGAATTAAAGAAATTTTCAACGATGCCGTAAAATTAGATGTACAAGGTCGTCCAAAATCACCTTTTAAAGAAATTTAAGAAAATCAACCTTTTTTCATACCCACAATGCTGTGTTATGGTA
>TARA_B110000008_G_scaffold4785_1_pt1 | contig 15628 bp, 9 predicted proteins | sample TARA_B110000008 | Tara Oceans TARA_B110000008 (sample SAMEA4396496) | marine metagenome | biome: Westerlies Biome; feature: [DCM] deep chlorophyll maximum layer (ENVO:01000326); material: water (ENVO:00002006), including particulate matter (ENVO:01000060) such as... | depth 40 m
TCACGATCGACCAGAACAAGTTCAATGCAATGTTCTCCTTTCAGAGTATCAAGGATATTCTGAGATCCTTGAATTTGGTGAGCCATAAGAATCCCACAGGGTCGTGGTGTTTGATGTTCACCCTCAAAGTCAATGTAAAGTTCAATTTGAAGGTGCAATCATAATATGCTCAAATGCGACCAATAAGCCAATTCAGTTGGTGAATACGTTGGAATTTGGAGGGCTATGATGAAGAAATTGATTCCACTTTCAATTGGACTTGTTCTTGTTTTATGCCTGCCCTCTCTCCTCTATACAGGGTCTTACATTGTTTCTGATACGCCAGTTCCAATGGAAGGAGCTGAGCCATCTCCATATCCAGATGAACCTCTGACCGAAGGATTCCTTCTTCTCATCTTTGATGGTGGTCGAAAAGATATGATGAGTGATCCTGAAATCATGCCGAATCTAAATAAAAAGACTAGTGAGGGAGCGTATCTAAATATTCTTACAAATCCATTGACGATGACAGCAATGTGCGTCAAGGAGATGGCTACTGGTGTTCCATCGAGGCCAAATGAAGCATTAGAGAATTTCCATCCTCAACATCCAGGTAGCCCGGATGGCTTCAATCTCGCAGCATCTCACGATCAAGATGGTGACGGAGAACCAGACAATTATGTTGGTTTGATTGGCGATTATGTGTGGTCTGGTTTGTTCCCAGAAAACAAACAAAACGTCCCATATTCTAAAGCAAGATACGGCCATGCTGACTATTATGCTGGAGATGACGAAGGTTTTGATACACTCGTTAACTGGTTGGGTGGTGAAATTCCAGCAGGACAAACCCAGCCACGAAATCTCATTGTTGCTCACTTAGCTGGCCTCGACAGCGTAGGTCATCGGTATGGTTCGGATGGTTCGGATTACAAAGAAAAATTACGTTGGATTGACGATCATTTAGTCGATGTATTTGCTGCAGTGCCTGAGGATTGGACAGTACTCGTAACTTCAGATCATGGGTTGACGGACTCAGGGCAACACGGTTCAGATTCTATGCAACAAAGGGAAGTTGCGGGATTTATGTGGGGGCCGAACATACAACCAGGAGTTGATGTAAAAGATGTCAATCAGGTGGATATTGCTACACTTCCATCTGTTCTCCTTTCTTTGCCAATGCCTCATGCGATTCATGGAAGGATTCCACTTGACGCATTCAATATCGATTCTGAGAAGCGTGATGCTCTTGAGCAATGGAATTGGAACGCAACAGTTGCTCGTAATGATTGGGCAGAGGAAGAAGGGCACCCCTATGTGGAAGGTCTAAGTCGTTCTACGATTGAATGGGAGAAAATAAAAGTTGATGAAATTGGTATACGGACAACAGATATTGTGCTTAGTGTGATTACGATACTAGCGCTGACTGCCGTTCTTTTTAACCTCCTGAATAAGAGAGGGTATTCCTCTAGTTTCAAAACATCAACGTGTTTAGGATTCGTTTTTGTTTTTGCAGGTTCACTCGTATTATCATACAATCGAGACATTGCGTCTATGGTGTATTATCCAATGGGATTGGTGTTGCCTGTCTCTGTATTAGTCATCGGAATGATGATGCTGAAGAATGAACGATGGCGAAATTTCGAGTATAAATCTCAACACATGTCCATTCTTGCCCTGCTACTGGCGTCGATGATTATGTATCCCGAAACAAGGCTTTCAACGATAGGTATGGCCATATTTGCTTACATCCTTATCGATCGCTATTACCTCAAACATTCGTACAAGAATATGCCGTTATCGGTATTCATTCCGTTCATGATAATATGCGTTATTTCCTTATTCCTAAGCGATGCTCGACTGATCGGAGGTTCCCTGACAAGAGTTTGTCTCGAAACGGTTCAGCAAGAAGAATTGTCCATGCTCTTCGCCTCAATTCTACTTGCGGTATTTTCATCTTTACTGTATCTTTGGTATGTCGAAGATATACGCTCGAAAAAGACTCTTCTCACGGTTTGTGCATTGTTTGGGTTGTTACCTTATGCTATGTGGTTCAAAGACAATACAATCGACTGGGTTGTTCTCTCGATATTTATTCTGTGTATTATTACAGCCATTGTTGAAGGCATTAGGGGAAATAAACGGAGTTCAATTGCACCGATTCGATTCGTTGGGTTTGCTTGGGTTACCATCAGTTGGGGTGCGTATGCTGGAGCAACAACAATGGTACTCTATACGGGCTTTTTCCACCTAATGCAGCGAGAGTTTGATTTCTTGAAAATCCACCAGGACAAACCATTGTTGGAATATGCACGTTTTGTGCTTCTTGCATTGATTCCTATCGGAGCATGGTTCACATGGTGGGCGACAATGGGTCAATTAGACGGCCTTTCTCATCCAAGAGATATCGACCCAGGAAACCTTTACCTTACAGGTGGATACATTGGAGATCGAATTTCACCAAGTAATAGCTGGGTGGGTTTCATGGGAGGGGGCCCAATTATTTTGATGACAGTTCTCTGGTTCCAGATGTTTAAGGAAATCAAATGGCCCTTAACATATGCTTTGACGCTGTTTTCACTGAGAGTTGCTCTTCTTGCAGTCCATCTCTCAGTAACGCCTAATCTTCCAAGACTTGTGTTCAAAGTATCGTGGGATATTGTTCTCTACTTTGGTCTAGCAGCACTCATCTTAGCCATGTTAGGTATCGATAAATTAAACGAGCGCAAGGCTCTTGAAGAACCTGAAACGTTGGTTTCTTCATAGGCGAGTTTTGAAACCCATAGCACGGACGACGCACCATGCGGCTCTTGCTTCAAAAATAGCAAATGCTCCTCCGAAGACGCTACCACTCACGGCAATCCAGCCGAGCGTTGAAGGAAGAACTCCAAGGAGAGTAAATACTGCTAATACAAGGCCAAAAGAGACTGCGGATACACCTGTAATGAACCGTGCGGCTTGACCACGGGAGTCTATGTTACATTCGAGCATGATGTAACATTCAGAACGCACTATATGAACAGATGTTTTCGAAGAGGCAAATGAATATCTTGAAATTCAAGTGCTTAATCTCATGGCATGGGCAAAAAACACAGTCCCCTCTTTCTCCGTCGAGTCGAGCACTCAAGGTCGATTATCAACGAGTGTACTATTGATGAATTGATCTTAATGATGAACGATAACGAATCGATGATCATCATTGATGTAAGAGAAACCCATGAGTTTGAATTGGGCCACATGAAAGGAGCAATACACATCGGCAAAGGCGTGCTTGAACGGGATATTGAGAAACATCCTTTTGGTACATCCGATCGAATCGTACTCTATTGCGGAGGGGGATTTAGATCTGCAATTGCAGCTCAATCGATGAAAGAAATGGGGTATGAAAACGTCTATTCTCTCTGGGGTGGCTGGCGAGCAATCCTTGCCACGGATATTCAAAAATCCGGTCTTTAAATCCGACTATAGAGTACTTCGTAGTCTCTAGGTGAAACCTCAATGCCTCACGTATCTATGGTATGTACATGGACCCGATCGGAACAGCATTTGGAATGTTCATATTAGTACCTATAGCGCTTTACTCCGTGTATGCACTTTTCTATCAACTAAGCAGTAACAATTTGGATTAGACAAAATTTGGAATATCTCAGGCTCTGTTTTCCATGGACAGACTCATAAAGGGGTGTAAAGTCGGCAACTTGCTTCCATTGAGTTGATACTATGGCAAAAGGACTACATCATTACGTGAGAGAAACCTGGAAGAAGCCTAAAGAGGCTCTCCCGCACATGTTTCGACAGACTCGAATGGCCCAATGGCGCCGCGAGCCGGTCAACTGCCGAATCGAGCGTCCGACCCGTCTCGACGCTGCTCGCCGACTTGGATACAAAGCCAAGCAAGGTGTAGTCATCATCCGAACTCGTGTTCGACGTGGTGGTCTGCGTAAGGGTAAGATTCACATGAAGCGTAAGCCATCCAAGGCTGGTATCTCCAAAATCACAATGGCAAAGAACACACAGCGAATCGCTGAAGAACGTGTTGGACGCCATTTCCCTAACCTTGAAGTTCTCAACTCATACTGGGTTGGAGAAGATGGAAAACACAAGTTCTTCGAAGTTATCATGATCGATACTCACCACCCTGCTATCATCAAGGATAAGCAACTCGGCGTCTTCTGCCAAGCAAATGGTAACATGAGTCATCGTGGCCGTGCTTACCGTGGAAAGACATCCGCTGGAAAGCGTGGACGTGGTCTCTTCAACAAGGGTAAGGGTGCAGAAAAGTTGCGTCCTTCTCTCAAGGCAAACCTCAACCGTGGCAAGTGAAATCAAGCGTTTGTTTGATGTCCTTGTTCCGCTTCCCCCAACACAGGAGGGCGTCAAATGGGTAAAGGCCAACGTAGTTTAACAGACGTAACAGGGCTGAATGTTTACCTCCCTGACGGCCGTTTTCTTGGTGTCGTTCATGACACGGTTATCGAGCATTCAACGATGACGTGTACGCATTTGTTCGTTCGAGACACACCTCCAGAACTTGTCATAGACTCAATACATGTTGCAATACCTTGGCGTTGGGTACGTTCGATCAATGACATCGTTGTACTTCGATGGTTCCCAGAAACACCAATATCCCGCACTTAAGGAAGAATGCACATGATGGAATTACATATTCTTGGAACAGCATCAGCGCGGCCAACGTCGACAAGAAATGTAAGTGGTAGTGTTCTTTCTACCGAAGAGGGGCTGGTTGTTATCGATGCAGGCGAAGGTTTTCAAATTCGATATTCTGCACAACGCAGCATGATGAAACGAAGTGATCAAACCGCTTCATTACGCCCGCATAAAATTGCAGCAATTGCATTGACCCATGGCCATCTTGATCACACATGGGGACTTCTTCCTTTTCTTCAGACCCTTGCACTGGATGGTAGAAAGCATCCGTTGATGATTTACGGACCAACTTCCCAAGTGATACTAGAGGCTTTGGAAACAGGCGGATTTGATGCAAACGTTCCTGAAGATACCCCTTCAGCAGACCTCATCAATCAATATCGAGCTTGGTTTCAACTCGGAGCGAACTCCACTGAATTAGGATATGAGGTTCGCTGGATGCTAGGAGAGCCCCATTCAAACAGATGGGTTGAACTCAATCCCGATGTTTCTTCACTCAATTGGCATGATGAAATGCCTCAACCAGAACCATTCAAGAGTATTCGTCTCGACGCGCTTGCTACGAAACACAGCGTACCCTCTTGTGCTTGGCAAATCACAAACGCAGCGAGTCAAGGGGTTTTTGATCGCAATCGAGCAACTCTCGCAGGCCTTAATGAAGGGGAACGCCGTTTACTTGCAACAGGTACGGATATCGAGCAAGAGAACGGAACAATACTCAAAGCATCTTCATTCCGAGGACCTGGACGTAGCGCTCATTCGTTTGTAATATCAGGAGATACTGCGGAACAATCGATTCATCCTATCGGTATACCAACCGTTCTTGTTCACGAAGCCACATTTTTGGAAGAATCGCATTCGAAAGCAGAGGAACATCTCCATAGTACGGCAATGGGTGCTGCAAGAACGGCAAAGGCTTGTGGAGCGGAACACCTTGTTTTGACACATTTCTCTGCACGGATTCGAGATGCTACTGAATCGCTCAATGAAGCGATGGAAGAATATGGGGACGTTGGTGGAATTACCTATGCCAACGATGGAGATCGCCTCCAAATCGATATTGATGGTAATGTCACGTTCTATCGGCGAAATGAACAAGGATGGAAGCAGCACAACATATCGCATCATTGAAGTGTAATGTCATCAAGGCGTAGGTATGCAATCCAAGCGTGCATACGTTCTCATCGGTCTGCTCATGTGCTCGGTACTGATTCCAGGCATACAAGCTACTGAGGGTAGGGATGCACCACAGTGCCTTTCAGTAACCGAATCAACGCTGTCATCTCAAGTTGCTGTAGCCAATGGTGCATGCATGCGTTTTGACCTCGGAACCCTCCAACCTGGTGATGTCTATGACTTCTCGATTACAGTCATTGATGATGCACTCGACGTTCTTGTTTTCGATGAATCAGGATTGCAGCCTTACCTCTTAGGTCAATCATATCGTTCTACATTCCAACAAGTTCCTTCGACCGAATCTGCAAATGGTCAATACGAATTTCATTGGAAAGTACCTTCCTCAATCAATGCCAAATCATGGACAGTGATCATCGACAATCTTGCTCATGATGGTGATCAAGGACAAGGTGACCAAGGTGGTGTTGATGGACGGATTTCCATGACGGTCTCGGAATTAACAGATACTCCATGGACGCCTTATCATGATCTCGTTGGCATCATTCCAGATGGCCATGTGACTCTTCTGGAGGGAACCTCTTTGCAACTTGAGGAAGGAACAACGATAGCCGTAACTGCTTGGTCCCTCCAAGGATTTGCAGATGTGTACTTACAAACTGATTCGATGAATGCAAACTATCTTTCGGGTCAATCAAATGTAGCCCTAACAGGGGCCTCACTTGTTGGTGTTGATGGAACTTCTTCGTTCAGTTGGGTCGTTCCATCTGCTCTTGCGAATCAACCTCTCAAATTGGTTGTTGATAACACTGAAGATCCTGATGGTCAAGGAGATGGTTCAACGAACCTAAGAGTAACAATTCGTGTTCAACTCGTTCCTGTCATTCAGGCTCAATTCGTTGCAGAAAACACCACGGTTGCAATGAATACATTGGTTGGATTCGATGCTTCCTCAACTCCAAATAATCTCGGCCAAATATCACAATATACGTGGGATTTTGATTCCACAATCGATGGTAATGGTGATGGTGACTTCATCAACGACGTCGATGCAATTGGCCTTACTTCAGAAGCGCAGTGGACCTCTCCTGGTGAACGAATCGTTACATTAACTGTTCTTGGACAGAGTAGTTTCGATCGTCAAGAACAAACCATTACTGTGAATGATATTATCAATCCAGTGCCTCGAATTACCGGAACAACTGCCTCCTCTTCATCTGCTACACCAGTCTCTGGTGGTTGGAGAATCGCTTATGCAAACACACTTGTTTTGACTTGCAATTCAAGTTCGGATGATGATTCAATCTCTTCGTGTTCATGGTCTCTTGACGGTGCTCCTTACAATCAACAGACAACGGTTTCCTTCAATTGGAGCACGATTGGAGAACACGTCGTTGGCCTTACTGTCTTTGATGGGAGCGGTAATAGCGCTTCAACACAGGTGGATGTTCGAGTTGTAGATGGTTCAATACCTGTAATTGATGACTTCTTTGTTTCTCAATTCAAGAACTCACTCGAAGAGGGTCAAATCCAAACGTACTCAATCAACGCAAACGATGTTTACGACTCCGCATCAAACCTTCGATATCACTGGGACATCAATCCATCAGAAGATACCGATCAAAACGGAAATCCAACGGATGATCCTGATTACATTGGGCCCAACGTTGATTTGTTATTCGATACAGCGGGGACAAAAACAGTTGTTGTAACGGTCTTTGATGCTTCAAATAATACTGACACTCGAACCTTTACAATCGTCGTTGAGGAGTCGGTCGAATCGAGCACAAACTTTGGATTAATCGCCGTAGTTTTGTTCATTTTTGTTGTAACATTGTCAATATCTTTCATTGGATACCGTCGCTGGCAGTCCTCAATTGCAGTTGGTTTGTTGACAGGCCGCGGCCTTTCAGACTCTGAAGCGAAGGCACACATGACAATGGTTCGTCAATCTCAAAAGTTGCCACTCTTTGCTAAAGCCATCCAACTTGCAGGACTTGATGTTGGTGAAGTTGTTACCCAAGATCAACAAGAACAAGCTCGTAAGGAAGCAGAACTTCAATCGATTTATGGAAATGGAGAAGTCGAAGAAATCCCCCAGGCTCAGTTCGCACCAAAGAGAGAGATTAGCCAAGCAAGTTCACAAGCAGCGGCTGAAGCAGCGGCTCTGTTCTTCGATGACGCCCCCCCCGCCCCTGCACCAGTTATCATCCAAGACCCTGACGATGCTCTCCTTCAAGAGCTAGGATCGATGAATGAAAAGCCTTCTCAAACCCCTCAATCCGGTGGTATTCAGTTGCCAGAAAATTTGGCTCCTGCTGTAGAAAATCCACCTCCAACTCCTGAAGTTGTGGAAGAGGAAAAACCATCCAATTTACTCAAAGGCTCTTGCAACAGTTGTTCTTTGAAATTCCAAGTACCTATGCCAGACGGTGTGAATGAAGCAATTGTTGTGTGTCCATCATGTTCTGAAGAACAACTCTTCCAACGCTAAAATCAAGATAAGGAATCAATCGTTGTTTACGCAGTTCGGGGATGGGTTCAGATACCAGTTCCTTCACCTATATTCATGGTCGAAGAAGCGATTCGTTTGATTCGCCCTGGCCTTAAGCAGCCAAAAAGAGGACGTCTCGCCTTTTTTCTTGTCCTCGTCATGCTTATTCCCTTGTTCCAGCCAGTTCAGGCTGATATCACTGTACGGCAAGATGATTTTGACCTCTTAGAGACTCTCTCAGATGTGATGGCATTACAAGAATCAAGCGATGATTCTGTTGTTGCAGTTGGTTCGTCAACCTCTGCTTTAGCCTTAGTTGAGGCTGCGAAGCGAGAAAGTCAAGCAGGTGATCCGCTCGATGATGCTACGCAATATCTGAATAATGTCGAGTTAAGAGACACGACTCCGCTTGCTGAAGATCACCCGCGTCCATACGAGATTCTTTTGGATACGAATTCTCAACCTGATGGTTGGCCAAATAATCTCCTCCAAACCTTATTTTCTCTTGAGGCCATTTCGTTAACAGACCCGCTTGCAGTGGGAATTAACACCTATGCATTATACGTTAATTTCTCAAGCAGAAATTCAGGGCCACAGTTTGAGACTTGGTCGTATGGGACGTTTACAGGTGAATTATTCGTAGGGGCTGATTTGGTTTTATTCGAAAATTACATCGATATCGATGGAGATAACGTTGATGACGTTTCAATTTCGCTAACGGTACTTGGTTTGCTTCAACTCAACCAAGGGTTCGGATTTGAACCCCCATTGGATCCGCTCAACCCGTTTAGTGCAATTCCAGATACGATCTGGCTTCGACCTACATTCCAATGGAAGATTAACCAACTGAATGAGAATGATCCTCTTTGGGATGAGATGGCTCACATGGAAATCTCTCTTCTTAAGGGTCTTGCATTTGATTCAGCAGTTCAAGATTCACAATCTTATGCACTTGTTCTTGACACACGATTGACTCAACCCCCAAGCGATTTCAGAGTCGAAGTTGGAATCCAAGAATTTAGGTTTAGTATATCGAGCGCTGTCACAAACATTGTTCAACTTCTCACGGATTTCATTGGAGGTGGTGCTTTACCAGCAGATGCGTTGACGTTAACATCCGTATCAGCACCATATGCTATCGGAATACGGAATCCTAATTCAGACGCATCCAATCTCCAAACCGAGTGTGATACGGACTATTATGACGTTATCAACGACCATGATGCAACAAGTGAGCTCCACAAATGTGGATTTGGAGTGGGAATCGGTTTCATCGAATTCGAGGAACTCGATGTAAACGGCCAAGCAGATATTATTGACATGGGATACATCGATGTTGGATTCCATCCTGAACGAGGTTCTAACGTATTGCCTGAAGAAGTTGATTTGACGCTAAGAAACGACAACCTTGGAGACAATACGTTCGATACTGTTGAACTGTACAGTGATAGGGGGGCTGATCTTTGGCTCCATTACTTCGAAGACCGAAGCAACACAATTGAAGGCGGAACCTTTGGAAACGTATCCGATTCTCGACTATGGATACGCGGCATACCTTCTGGAACACTCCCCCAAGAAGAAATAGATGCCATTTTCACGACAATTGGAGAAGCTCCAGGAAGCGTCAATCTTCCCGGAGATATGCCAGACAGACTTTCATTTATTGTTGCGATAAAGAATTTTACTGGAGATTCAAGTACAAACCAAAATGACCTCACCCTCCCCATCAATCCTGCGGCACCACCGACAACACTGATTATGATTGCAGGAACTGAACGAATTGATTCATTGACCTATGACTCAACAATGAAGCGCGGTGGCTATGATAACGATGTTAGTTCTATTCGAATATCCGTTTCGAATCTTCCTGAAGTTCTCGTTTTGAAAGGAAGTTTCCAATTATCTGAGACTGGTGTTTCTCGGGTCAATTTCAACAATCCTAACCTCAATACAATTTCTCAACTCCTTGACAATGCTCTGTTGACGTTGGTCGAAATTGTACTCGATTTGGGGTCTATACTCAACGGACTTCCTGATGCCATTGTCGGTACTGCTGGAACCTCTGGCGGTTCCATCGAAGTCATCTGTTTGACTCAAGTAAAACAAACATGGAACGACGGTTCTGTACGCGGCCCGAGCAGTTTAGGTGAAATTGCACTAGCCATTGGCAGCAGTGACCATCCTTGGTTCACATCATCCGATCACATTCTCCTGTCCGAAGACACATCCATTGCCACGATCGCAGGAAGAGATGGCCCAGTCTCTCCTCTGGTCCCAATTGCGATGAGCATCCGTGTTTCAAACATCTCAAGGGTGTTCCAATCCTTTGATGCAATTACAAGCGAGAGGACGCTTGAATTAATTGGTCAACAGTCAGGTGCCCTCTTGATTGGGCACATCCGTCACAATGGTGATGATCTCGTCAATGTAACGAGCCAATCGGCCCGAATATCGAACCGACCAGGCGATTTAACCGTTGTACAAGACCCGAGTAAACTCGTCTATTCTGCAAGTGAGCCGATTGGAACCATCACCTACGGAGGCCAAGAGGGTAAACAACGCAATGCCATTCGACTCGAAGGCTTACCATCAGCCTTCCAATTGAATCTGGGTGATTCGGTTGGATTTGCTGCTGATACACCTATCGATTCGATCACGATTCAAATGACCAACGCTACAACGCCGTTAACAATGGACGGAGACCATTTCAGATTCTGGGTTAACACAGATACATCAGAGGCTTCACTCAGTGCACGTATTTCCAACGTCCAGTCTGTTCAACGATTTTCTCCGCTTAATCCAAATGCAACTGGACCGGAAGGAAGCGCACGATATTCCCTGCAAAGACAAACATCAACTCCGTTCAATATTGTCATGGAAGATGTGAGTAACTATGACGACCCGTTCCTTGGTCTGAACGGAATGATGCGACTTGATCCATTGCCAGCAAATCTAGAAATTGTTCTTCCGAGTGATGTTGATTCCAGTGGTATTGAATTACCTGATTTCGGTGAAGGAGAGGGTGTTGAAGCGCTCTCATTCTTCCTTGGTGACGTTGTTGATTTAGGCAGTTTAGTCAACGACCTTGTGTATGGCCTCGTGGTTGATATTGGCGACTCTTCAGGAGAACAAGCTGATGTTGCTTATGGATTGGACATGGTCACAGGTGAGAGTTTCGACCTTACAGCAGACATGCGCAAAGGATCTGTTCCTACTGGGACACCAGAATGGCAACATGGTCTTGACATTCAAGCAACAGAGCGAACAGTACTCGACTTCAACCTCTCTCGTCTTCCAGAATTTACTCAATCAAGCCGAACAATTGTTTCCGATATTCTCAGCGATTACATCATCGATGAGTCCGAAGCTGAAATTATTCGCCAAGAATTTACTCAGGCAAATCTCAGCATCGCAAATACGTTAATCGAGTCCCTCGATGATGGGTTACTTACAGAAAGAGAACTCAAAGGCATTGATGTAGCCTTGCTTGCAGAAGGCGGCATCACCTTTGAAACACGACGAAGTTGGCATGTTCACACATGGCTTCCTCAATTGCCTTCAGGACGTATTGAAATCGATTACATCTTCACTCTGGTTGATGAAGTTCCAACTTATGATTTCGAAATGAATCTCGAGGACTGGTTGCCAGCACAAGAACGATTCTATCTCACGATGGATGGAATTCAGAAGTCTTCAGTGGAACTTCAGATATTTGGTTTAGATACATCAACGTCTCGAGATGTATCTGCGAAAGCATTGTTTTCACGTCAAGAGAATCTCACAGTCCCTCGTTTGTCCGTGGACATGAGCTATGATATCGGGCAACGATTGGATTATGTTTACGCGGTTTTCAACGATAAAGAGAACAAGGTACGTGCTGAAACCTTCCTCGTAGGTGTGCCTCAACAAACTCAGTTTTCAGCGACAATTGGAGACGTTTTGTTACTCGATGTTGATGTTCCTCAGGAATTCCGCGTAGGGGATACGAGTGTACAATCGATGATGATTCAACAGCATCGCTTCGTCGATGGATTCTGGTGGCCTGCTACAACATTCTTCAGAGATGTACCTTCTGAAATGCACCTTGCAGCAGAGCCTGATCAACGACTCGACATTCGGGAAGAGACCTCCTTCCAAGGAATGATGACTCTGGATTATGCTTCAAATTCTGATAAGATGGATATGTATATCGAAGCATCTGGAAGAGCTATTGACGCAAAAGGAGATACTCTGATGATGGCTACAAATTTACCACGAACATTCAAGTTGGAAACAACAGATGATTGGGGTGTTCGAATCGTTAGTTCTGGTGATGGAGTCGAAGAACTCTATATGCGACAAACCAACGTTCCAGGAGCACCAGGTGTGTTCCTCGATCGTCTTGAAATCATAGGAGAGGATCTCAAAGGAGCGACGATTACAATACATCGCCCACTCGGATATCCAGTCATCATAATCGATGATATCACGACAGGTCGTCTTGTTTCAAGTGCAGAAGTTCATGTCCAACCAGGTGAATATGTTCCGCTCATGGGCGACCTCGAAGTCGATGGACGAGGTGTTCTTCTCGATGCTCAGTTTACTGGGTTCATTCCAACCTCAACCTCGATAGGTGTGAATGGTGTCGTTACAGATTTATCAGTCGTCAGTACTTTGACTGGTGGTTCTGTTGAAACACGACACATATTGGTGGTTGAACCAATTACATCAGGTGTTGCATCTGTATTAGCAATGATCTTTGGGTGATATAATGGAAGATGAATTAGTTGTACATGAGGACGATATCATCTCCTCAAAACCTCTCGGTTTGTTGGAATCATCTCAACGCCAAGAGGCCTTTGCAATGGGATTAGATCTCGATGATCCTGAACAAGCAGAAGCATACATGCAAGCCCAAGAAGCAGCTCTTTTCATCAAAGAGCGTATTCGAAATATCAACCCTGCACGTGTTGCCATCGCTGGTCTGATCATGCTCCTTCTTGTTGGATTAATTGCAAGTGGATGGTATTGGGTCCTTCCGCGTGATGATGTGGAAGTTGAAACCATCTACATGCAACGAGGTGGACATCTGATCATGTCCGAATTATACAATGATGGAAGCCGTGCTATTACGGACGTAACAGTTCAGGTTGAATTCCAAGACGAGTTTGGTACTCTCATTCAGGAGATGAGGATCGATGTTGATGAAGTCGCAGCCCATTCTTCACTTGCTGGTGATGATTTGGAAATGATTGTTCTTGGCTATACTGTGTGGGATGAATACATACTGGAAGTTTCTGTTACTTGGACATCCTTTGATAACAGAGTCCATACGGAATCTTGGTCACATGTGGTCGGCGAATGGGCATCAGAACGTTTCGTCGATGACTGTGAAACGACAACTAAATTGTTTTGATATACGTTGAAACACATTACCCATAGCGATAAATGCGTCTTGTAACGGAGGAGAAGTGTGATGAGACATCAATGGAGGCCAGCACTCGGAATCTTGCTGATTCTTTTGTTGAGTCCTTGGAGTAGTCTTATTCAGACCGAGGAAGAGGAATCCTCTGCCTTAATGGGCGATGAATTCGAGCAGTTCTCTATTCGAACAGATGCGTATTCAGACTTTGTTGGTGAACTCGATGCAACCATTGGGCATGAACAACGACCTGTAGAGGCAAACTCGCGAATAGGTGTGTTTACCATACATGGACTCGAGACCTCACGGCCGTTGTCAAGTGACGTCCTTGAACCTCGTAATGATGTGCGTCTTCTGCTTGTGAATAACGAGCGTAACCTTCTCGATGTACGTTCTGAATTATCCGAAGTACAAGGTCTTGAAGTCAGAGAATACATTTCACCATCCGGCTTGCTCGTACAGGGGACAGTAGATGGATTTGATTCAGCAATGGGTGTCGATGGAATCGAAGGGCAACTCCTCGTTCCATTGGCTATGTTCCTTGATGATGTCTTCCTCGATACCATGCTCTTTGAACAAGAAACTGCAGCAATCTACGGGCAAGAAGTACGTCTTGAAGGGTGGAGGAGTGAACAAACACTCGATACAATCTCGATACATGATGCAAGTGGATCGAGTATTGAACAAGACCTCAATGATGTTGCAATTCTGGCAATGGATGAAGTTGTCAAACTGGATGATGGACGATATAGAGGACTACTTTCAGTAGACGATATCCTTGACATTGTCCGTCAACCTTCAGTCATGTGGCTACGTTTTGAGCCTCAAATGGCGTTCAGCAATGACCAATCGAAAAATCACATGAAGATCACAACAATGCGTTCTTACTTCACAACAGATCTTGATGGTTCTGGACAAATTGTTGCGGTTGCTGATTCAGGACTAGATGAAGATCATGGCGATTTCGGGACTCGAGTAGTCGGTAATTTCGATGTTATTGGAGACGGTTCGACAGCAGACAAACACTCTGGTCATGGCACACACGTCGCATGTACCGTTCTTGGAGATGGGACAAAGGGTGGCTACGCAGGCGTGGCTCCGTCTGCAGACCTCTACTTCCAAGCCATGGAGAATGATAACACAGGAAACTTCCAATCACCTTCACTCAATTATCTTCTCAACACAGCCTACAATTCAGGAGCTCGAATTCATACCAATTCATGGGGCTCTTCTGCAGCATCAAATCAAGGTAAGTATACCTCTGAATCAGAAGATGTCGATGATCGAGCCAACAATTACGACCGCGTCTACAACGGGGTCGAAGGCTTAACCATTCTCTTTGCAGCAGGTAATGATGGTCCAAATGCAGGTACCGTTGGTTCACCATCAACTGCAAAAAACTCTGTTACAGTCGGTAACCACCAAGCCCGATACAATGGAGCGCCTGATAATCTGATGTCAGGATCTTCTCGCGGGCCAACTGATGATGGACGAATCAAACCAGATATTATCGCACCTGGCGGCTATGTTCGTTCATGTCGTGCACAAGAGGCACAAGACATCGCAGGATCGTCTTGGCAATCAACATGGTATCTCGAATATACTGGGACTTCGATGGCTACACCAAATGCAGCAGGCGCTTCAGCACTCATTCGTGAGTATCTTCTTGAAATCGCTCAACGTCCTTCACCTCAAGGTGCATTGATCAAGGCGCTCTTGGTTCTCGGCGCACAAGACATCAATACTCGAGATATTCCGAATAATGATGAAGGATGGGGGCGAGTAAATCTAAAAGAAACTCTTGCTCCTTCTCAGGGACGTGGTATTTGGGTTGATGACCGTTCTGTATTATCGAATACAGGTCAATCAAAATCATATGTATTCAACGTCACTTTTGCCAATTCACAACTCAAAACAGTCCTTGCATGGTCTGATGCTCGTGGAAGTCGATTTTC
>TARA_B110000008_G_scaffold74620_1_pt1 | contig 15601 bp, 13 predicted proteins | sample TARA_B110000008 | Tara Oceans TARA_B110000008 (sample SAMEA4396496) | marine metagenome | biome: Westerlies Biome; feature: [DCM] deep chlorophyll maximum layer (ENVO:01000326); material: water (ENVO:00002006), including particulate matter (ENVO:01000060) such as... | depth 40 m
CTGGATGGTTTTACGGAGGGGCGAATTTTATTGCGTTCTTTGCGCGCAGCTTCAAGAAATAAACTGGTATTGGCCGTTAAAAGTAATCGATTTTCGCAATCCCCCCTGAGTGACAATATAAAAACCCCGGGCTTGCTTTCGCGAGATTTATTGATTGATCATGCACTGCAGCGCGCAGGTGTTCTTCGGGTTGATGCGACCGACGAGCTGTTTGATTGTGTGGATACTATCCAGCAAAAACGCCAACTTAAAGGCGATCGCTTAGCCATTATTGCCAATAGCCGCGGCGGTGCCATTTTAGCCATCGACCGCCTACTTCATGATAAAGGGCGCCTAGCCAACTTTGATGGTGAAACAGAAAAGACCCTCGCTAAAATTTTGCCGGATTATATTTCATCATCCAACCCTGTTTTATTAAATCCTGAGCTTAAACCAGAGCTCCTTATGGAAGTGGCAGGGCATGTGCTTGCAGACCCAAATGTTGACGCTTTACTTTTTGTCTATACGCCAGGGCTATGGACTGATCCTGCGGCTAATGCACAAGTCTTAGTATCTCTTGCAGGGCAAACCAATAAATCTGTATTTTGCAATTTTATGGGAGACTTGAGCGTCAGTAAGGCCAGAGCATTGCTTGATATTAATGCGATCCCTAATTTTGATACTCCTGATAATGCCATCAAGGCGTTTATGTACCGGGTTTCTCATATGCGTACTCAAGATCTATTACGCGAAACTCCAGACAGTATTTCAACACCTGCAGGGTATTCCCCGGCTATTGATGATCAATTGCCGATCAATGATGTTATATCACCGCAGCTTGCTTGGCAGCTGATTCGTAGTTATGGATTTTCAGTTGCTGAAAATCATTTTACGACGGAAAGTGAACAGCTCATTGAATTAAGTAAACAAGTATCACCGCCTTGGGTTGTCAAACTTCATCATAAGGAATACTTAAAACCCTTTGCTTATGGTGATAATGCTCGTCAGCGCTGGAGAAGTGTCGCGCTTAATATTCAAACACCGCAGCAAATAACCCACGAAATAGATCGTCTTGAAGGCGAGCTAAAGCAGCGATTCCCTTCGAGTGAGGTATTGGGCTATAGCGTACAGCCTATGCATAGGGCACTGGATAATTTACAAATCAGCTTTGGCATTGGCCGCGATGAAGAAGTAGGGCCTTTCCTTTTCTTTGGCGGTGGCGGCAGTACCGCTGATATTTTAACCGACCGCCAGGTTGCTATTCCGCCATTGAATACGGCATTAGCGAGGCATTTGATTGAGCGCAGTCATGCGAGCGAGATATTAAAAGAGCGCAGTGAAAACTACACCAGTGAATTGACAACCTTGTCTAACTGGCTGGTTGCCATTTCGCAGCTTTCAAGCCAATACCCAACCATTAACGGCCTCGAGCTAAATGCCATTAGAGGCAATGATGGTCAATACCTTGTTTTAGGGGTTGCGGGGCAAACTGCGAAAAGCATGTCTCCTACGTTCAAAGCGTACCCTGTTGAGCTGGAAGAAAAGGCAACAAGCAAAAGAGGATTAAGCCTCAAGCTTCGGCCAATTAAAGCGGAGGATGAAGGCTATTTGTCGGATTTTTATAAGAAATTAAGCGCCGAAACTTTGCGCTTTCGCTTTTTTAATTCCCGCCAGCACTTCGATCATAAAGAGCTCGCTCGCTTTACCCAAATTGACTACGATCGCGAAATGGCCTTCATTGCTTTGAATAATAAAGCCATTGCTGGGGTTGTTCGTAGCTGGATTGATCCTGATAGCATTACCGCAGAATTTTCCGTGGTAGTCGCGGATCATTTTGTCGGCCACCAGCTTGGGTTTATTTTAATGAGTAAAATGATCGATTACCTCGCTCATCAGCGCGGCGTCCTTCAGCTTACAGGAACGGTATTGCCGAACAACGGCCCAATGCTTAGATTGGCACGAAGGCTAGGTTTCGTAGAAAGAGAAAATGGCAAAGAAGGGGTTGTTGAAATAATTTTGGATTTAAATCGACCAAAACACCTTTGGCAACGAAAACGCCTGTATGTAGTCGATTAAAATTACGCTACTATATGCTGTAAATATTGCTCTTCAACCTGAGAGCCAATAATAATGATTCAAGTTAAACGGACATTAGTCGTCGTTGCAGAGTGTTGAGGTGTTGCTTGATTAGAGTATTAGTTGTAGACGACCATGATTTAGTTCGTTCTGGCATCGCAAGATTGCTAGGGGATGCCAAAGGCATTGAAGTAATTGGTCAAGCGAATTGCGGTGAAGATGCCATAAAATTTGCCCGCGAGCATGATCTTGATGTCGTATTAATGGATATTAATATGCCAGGCATTGGTGGCCTCGAAGCAACTCGCAAGTTAGTGCGCAGTTATCCTGATATAAAAGTTATCGCAGTCACGGCTTGTGATGATGGCCCATTTGCGGCGCGGCTTATGCAAGCTGGCGCAGCAGGCTTTATGGGGAAAGGCGCAGAAACAGATGAGATGGTGCGCGCTATTTTAAAAGTTAATACCGGCCAGCGCTACATCAGCCCTGAAATTGCACAGCGCATGGCGCTGAAGCCTTTCCAGGCAGGAAGTGATTCTCCTTTTGATGTGCTTTCTGAGCGTGAAATGCAAACAACCTTAATGATTGTAGGTTGCCATAAAGTGCAGGAAATCAGTGATAAGCTTTGCGTAAGCCCAAAAACGGTCAATAGTTACCGTTACCGCATTTTTGAAAAACTGGGCATTGATGGTGATGTAGAGCTAACGATTTTAGCGATGAAGCACGGTGTTCTTGATATGCAGGATAGCCTTTAACAACTCTATGTCATTTGATGCCGCTTCATTTTTATCAACATTAACTCAGCGCGCTGGGGTTTATCAGATGTACGACATAAAAGATGAACTTCTTTATGTCGGCAAAGCCAAAAGCTTAAAGCAGAGGGTTTCTAGTTATTTTCGTGCGCGGGGTTTGAATGATAAAACATTGGCCTTAGTTGCACGCATTCACCGCATAGAAGTCATTGTGACCGCCAGTGAGACGGAAGCGCTATTGCTTGAGCAAACCCTCATCAAACAGCATAAGCCGCAATACAATATCTTGCTTAAGGATGATAAATCCTACCCCTATATTTACATCAGCAATCACAAGTTTCCATTGCTAGCTTATCGTCGCGGACAGCGCTCAAAAACTGGGAAGTATTTTGGCCCTTACCCTAACGCTTATGCAGTTAAAGAAAGCCTTAGCTATCTACAGCGCATTTTCAAACTCAGAAACTGTGAAGATTCATATTTCAGTAATCGCAGTCGGCCTTGCTTACAGCACCAAATAAAACGCTGCAGCGCCCCTTGTGTCGACTTAATCAGTCGTGAAGATTATCAGTCGGACATTACCAGCGCCTCACTGTTCTTGCAGGGAAAAAGCAGCTCACTGATAAAAGATCTGGAGCTGCAAATGGAAACTGCCGCCGCTGCATTGTTATTTGAGCGGGCAGGTGAGATTCGCGACCAGCTTTTGCATTTGCGCACACTGCAAGAAAAACAATACGTCAGCTTAGAGCGAGGCAGTATTGATAGTTGGGCCGTTTTTAGCAGCAAAGGCACGACTTGTATTCAGCGCATGAGTTTTCGAGATGGCACGCTGATTAATAGCAAAAGTTATTTTCCTGACAATAAGCTAGGCCTGCCGGAGTCTGAAATATTAAATGATACTCTCGCGCAGTATTATTTATCAGGAACCCCAGTATTTGGCTACCCAAGTCAAATGCTGGTTGAAATGGCAGAAGATACAGGGGGGATAATTTTAGCGGCAATAAATGAAGTCGCCAAGACAAGATGCTATTGGTTGCGCCAACCGAAAGCAGAAAAGAAAAAATGGCTGCAAATGGCAAAAGAAAACGCTGAAAATGCCGCAACGAGCAAATCATTAGAAAAAAATGCCTATCATCAGCGTTTCGTAAAGGTCAGTGAGCTACTAGGCTTAAATAAAATTCCTAATCGAATTGAATGCTTTGATATCAGTCATTCAAAAGGTGAAGCAACGGTCGCTTCCTGTGTGGCTGCGGATGCAAAAGGCTCTAGAAAAGATCTGTATCGCCGCTTTAATATCAAGGGAATTACCGCGGGGGATGATTATGCCGCCATACATCAAGCGGTATTTCGTCATTTTTCACGTTTGAAAGAAATGCAAGACTTTCCTGATGTGCTGTTGATTGATGGCGCACAAGGGCAGGTAAATCAGGCATACAAGGCTTTGCAAGAATTGTCGGTGAGCGATGTTTTTATCTTAGGGATCTCTAAGGGAGAGACGAGAAAAGCGGGCTGGGAATTTCTTTGGCCACAGGGCGAAAGCTCTCCAATACTGCCTGGGCAGCATGATAGTGGCTTCTTACAGCTGCAGGAAATTCGTGATGAGGCGCACCGTTTTGCAATCACAGGGCATCGAAAACAGCGAGCAAAAGCCCGTACGACTTCTGGCTTAGAAGGAATACCTGGGATCGGGGCAAAAAGAAGGCGTGAATTACTGCGGTTCTTTGGTAGTATGAGCACCTTGAAAGGGGCCTCCATTGAAGAAATTACCAAAGTTCCCGGTATTAGTACTCGAATTGCTTCAGATATTTATGCTGCACTTAATCAAGAGTTAAAAGGTTAAGCAGTTTTTACTCTAAGAGAATCTATGAATTTACCTAATATATTAACGCTGTCTCGAATAATCATGATTCCCCTTATGGTTTTTTGTTTTTACTTCTGGCCAGCGGACAATGCCCATTACATAGCAGGCTGGGTATTTATGATTGCCTCATTTACTGACTTCGCGGATGGTTATTTGGCAAGAAAGCTCAATCAATCAACGCCACTAGGCGCTTTTCTTGATCCGGTGGCTGATAAATTGAGTGTTGTTATTGCTCTAGCGCTATTAATTGAGCACTACGCAACCATCTTATTGACCTTACCAGCAATTATCATTATTGGTCGTGAGGTGGTTATTTCAGCATTGCGCGAATGGATGGCGGAGCTCGGTCAAAGAGCTGAGGTTGCTGTTTCATCAATAGGTAAAGTCAAAACATTCCTACAAATGTCATCCATTACGATGGTGATGGGTTTTGCCGAAGATCACTGGATGGGGATTCTAGGTATGGTAGGACTGTATGCAGCGGCGGCATTAACAATTTGGTCTATGGTTGAATACTTACGTGCAGCTTGGCCTCAATTAACAGCAAAATGATTAAACATTAATCAGACTCGCTTATTTTTAAAGAAATCTCGTAAGTTATTTAAAAATAAGGAAAAAAGTGAAAAAAAGGTGTTGACACTTTTTTAAAAGTCGCCATAATACGCACCAAGTTCAAGGGGAAAGCAACATCAACCCACTAGAACAAACTGAGTGATCAGTTAAAACATCATAAGTATTTTGCGGAAATAGCTCAGTTGGTAGAGCATAACCTTGCCAAGGTTGGGGTCGGGAGTTCGAGTCTCCTTTTCCGCTCCATTTTAAAACCTACCAGTTTAAAATGGCATATAGATACAGGAAGGCGTGATAGCAAAGCGGTTATGCACTGGATTGCAAATCCACGTAGCCCGGTTCGACTCCGGGTCACGCCTCCATCCTCAAGATCGTAAGATCTTTTAGCGAAAGCTAACATTCGATGCCCGGGTGGTGGAATTGGTAGACACAGGGGACTTAAAATCCCCCGGCAGCAATGCTGTGCCGGTTCAAGTCCGGCCCCGGGTACCATCTTTACTTTTTCTTATCTTATTCGTAATTCCCTAAAACCTTCTCAATATAAATTATATTCAAATATTTCCATATTCGATTCTTTAATTCATACGAATAGATGAAAAATCAATAATTACTTCAAAACCCTCTTTTTCATTATAAGCAGGAGAGTTGAGCATCATAGTTGACCCGACTCCAGAAACAATCGTATCAACGATTGCTAAGCCAAGCCCTAGCCCCTGAGTTAAACTGTTTGATCGAATAAAACGCTTCTTTAATTGCAATAATTTCTCAGCGGGAATAATAGAACAAGCATTACTAACGCTAAGCACGCCATTGGATGAGAAATTTATTTTTATGGGTTTATTTTTAATGCCGTATTTAGACGCATTGTCTAATAGATTTCGAATCAATATAGCAAAAGCATCTTGATCGATAATCCCCATAAAAACCCCATCTTTGGGTAAATTAAGTACTAATTCTGTATTGGAACTACCACGCTGAAAATCCTCGATAAGCATTTTTAATAACGCTATCAGATTATATTCCTTCGTTGTAAATAAGCCTCCCCCCTCAGCTTTAGCTAACTGCATAAGCTTTTCTGATAAGACTGCTAAATTCTTCAAAGTTAATTCTAGTTTATCGATTCTATCTCTTATGGGGTCAGATAAGATTTCTTGCTGCAATCTCTGGACTTGAGCTAACCCTGTAGCGATGGGGGTTCTTAGTTCGTGTGCGCTATTTGCTGTAAATGACCTTTCCGATTCCAGTGCGCGCTCTAGGCGATTCAATAAACTATTCACAGATTGAGTTATTGTACGAAGTTCAATAGGTAGGTCATCAACCCGAATAGGAGAGAGGTCGCCTTTCCCTCGAGATTCGATTGCTAAACAATAAGATTGAATATGACGCATGCTGTAGCGAACAAAGGCCCATGTGCCAAAAAGGCACAGGGGAATGAGTATAATGAGAGGCCACACCAAGGCGATTAACACTTCAATAATAGCTTCCTGCCTTTGCTTTAATGGCTCTGCTACATCGATAAATAATGTATTTTGTATCGCAGACGCGCCATAAAACCGATAAGTATCGGATGAGCTGAAGCCTTTTTGTAATGATGTGCTAAATGAGGCTGGGGTGGCGTTATGTGATCGCATTAAGATCACGCCATTTTTATCACGGACTATGTATGTCAAGCGTTCATCATGCGCCTCAAAAGCCATTATTTGTTGTGGTTGCTGACTATCTTCTCTGTTTAATATTTCTACGACGGCAAGCGGCATGATGCGTTGAGCCGTTTCTGCTAAAGCGCTATCAAACAGTTGATTTAGTTTATTTTGTGAAATATAAACAACCCCTGTTAATGCGACAATCCACAACAGCGCCACGCCAAGTGTTAGGCCGATGCTCAGTGTTTTTTGCAAGCTTCTTGTTGAGGCTTTTTTGAGAGGATTCTCGTGCCTATATGGATTCATAATTGCTTCATGCGATAACCCATGCCTCTGACAGTTTCTAACTGATCCTTCCCCAGTTTCTTACGCAGACGACTGATATAGACTTCAATTGTATTGCTTTCTATCTCTGTACCATAGGCATATAAATGATCTTCAAGTTGTGACTTTGATAAAAGAGCGCCAGGCCTTTGAAAAAAAGCTTCTAGCAAAGCCCATTCTCGAGCCGTGATATTTATATTATTTCCAGCACGAGAAACTAGGCGATTATTTAAATCAACTTCTAATGTCCCGAACTTAAGTATAGGGTTTGGATTGCCAGCATATCGCCTCGATACTGCAAATATGCGCGCGGACAATTCCTTTAAATCAAAAGGTTTAACGAGATAATCATCTGCACCGGCATTTAAGCCTTTTATACAATCTGTGATTTGATCTAATGCCGTTAAAATAATAACTGGGGTTGTGTTGCCAAGTTTTCGCAAATTAATTAATAGCTCTATTCCACTGCCGTCTGGCAATACAAGGTCTAATAAAACCAAATCATAATACGTGCTGCGCAAACTTGACTCAGCATGAGATATAAGCTGAACCCAATCAACAGCATGCCCCTCATCCGTCAGTTGTTCCTTGATGGCCTCGCCCAATCCCTCAGTATCTTCTACCAACAATATGCGCATTGTTTGCTCTTAAATATTCTGAATAATATTAATCATAACGTAGATTTCTGACAATAAGCTGAAATATAGCAAAACCCATTTTTAAAAATTCATTCAGGTTACTGTCAGGAAAATAAATCATAATGAGTCATCAATGTTAATTACATGTTGAATATACAAAAGGTACACATAATGAAGAATCTACTAAAAATAACCTCTAAGAAATCAATTCTAACGGCGGTGATCACTTCTTGCTTGGTTAGTGGTGTGGCAATGGCCGATGATCACTGCACCGATCCTGTCTCTGACTGGCAACCAAAAGAGAAGTTACGCGAAATGATGCTTAAAAAAGGCTGGAGCGTAAAGAGAATAAAAGTTGATGATGGTTGTTATGAAGTAAAAGGAAGAGATCGCAACGGGCATCGCTCTGAAGCTAAATTCAGCCCAACATCGCTAAAACTTATTGAAATTGAAATTAAATTTGATGACTCAGAAGATACCTCGGGTTATTTAGATTTAGGCAATATGAGCATGCCTAATTTATCTGATGATAATGCTAATCAAGAGTCTTTGAGCAATAAACCTAAAGCGATTGTGGATTAAGTTTTTATAAAAACAGTATCTCAAATTAAGCATGAGGAAAATATAATGAAGAGTTTATCAGCAGCCTTACTTTTAATAGGCGCGTCAATAACAAGCTCTCTAGCCAGTGCGCAAGAAATTGTATTAACGACAAAAATGCAAAGCTACGATGGTAATGGAGCTTATTTAGTCATTTATCTCACCGATGAAAATGGGAAATATCAAAATACATTATGGGTTGCAGGGAAAAAGTCAAAATATTACAAGCACTTATCTGGCTGGGCCAGAGGTAGTCGTCTTCGCTCAAGTGAATATGACGGAATAACCGGAGCAAGCATGACCAGCGGTATGACGTTTGGCGTAACCGTTGATATCGCGGATCAATATATCGATTCAGGTTATCAAATACATATCGATTCAGCGGTTGAGGATATGCGCGACCATCGTAATGATATTGTTGTGCCATTAACAGCGAAGGGGGCGGATATACCTGTTACAGGTACTGGATACGTTAAAACTTTCACTTATTCCTTATAACTACCGAGACCCATCATGTTACGTAAGCTTCATTCTCTGATTGGTTTGAGCGCCACTTTATTGGTTGTCATTCTCTCGATTACAGCAGTGATATTGTCAGCCAATCCTTTGCTGGAACGCTCTAAATCTATTATTGCAGGAACGTCTTCAATCACTGTTGCTGAGTTGATGGGTAAACTGGAGTCTCAATATCCAAACGCTGAGCAAATACAGAGAAAACCCTCGGGTAATATTGTTGTTTATTTTACCGAGGACGATAAAGCAGGTGCCGATCTTATTAATCCTATTACCGGAGAGATGATAGGGGCTTATTCAAGCTCTCCTATTATGGCTTGGGTTAAAAATATGCACCGCTCATATTTACTTGATACCACTGGCCGAGCGGCTGCGGGCATAGCCGCTTTATTAATGTTGCTATTAGCGATTTCTGGTCTATTAATGCTGGTGAAACAACTCGGCGGCTGGACTCAAATTCTTAAGTCAGTGCAAGGTCCTCGCAATCAGCGCCTACACAGTCAAATAGGGCGAATTGCGGTACTCGGTTTACTGCTGTTATCCATAACCGGCTTATATATGTCAGCGGTAACCTTTGAACTAATACCGGATTATCAATCGGTAGAACCTGCTTTTCCAGAGAACGTAAATGGGGGCATTCCAGCACCGCTTAATAGCCTTTCGGCATTAAAAGCCATTCCTATAACGGAACTTAGAGAGTTGGTTTATCCGTATCAAGGGGATCGAAGTGATGTCTATTCAATTACAACCAATCAAGGTAGTGGATTTGTTGATCAATCAACAGGTCAGTTGCTGTCTTATCAGGGTTATAGTAATACGCAAAAATTGTATGAGTTTATCTATATGCTTCATACAGGTGAGGGCCTTTGGTGGCTTGCTTTATTGCTAGGCATAAGCGGCTTATCTGTACCGATAATGGCATGGACAGGTATCCAAATATGGTGGCGCCGTAAGCAATCAGCGACGACCATTAAAAATAATGCTAATGCCAGTCGTGCCGATACTATCATATTGGTTGGTAGCGAAAGTAATTCTACCTGGGGCTTTGCTAAGACTCTTCATGATTCACTTTGTTCGGCAGGATATAGTGTTTATACCGAGTCAATGAATAACGTTAGCGATCATTATTCAAGTGCGAAACGGATGCTTATCTTAACCTCTACTTATGGGAACGGTGATGCGCCGGCGTCGGCCAATCAGTTCCTAGCACGATTAGATAAGCTATCAACAAAGCCTGAATTCCCAGTTGCTATTTTGGGATTTGGCGATCGTCAGTTTACCAGATTTTGCCAATTCTCGAAGACGGTAGAATCCGCCTTAATATCAAAAGGCTGGAAGCAATTATTGCCCTTGGAAACGATCAACCGCCAGTCTGCGCAAGAATTTGCACGTTGGGGGCGTGTAGTTGGTTCTGCACTTAATAGTAAACTTAATTTGGTTCATATTCCGACTCATCCTAAAAGCATGAAAATGGAGCTTGTTGAACGAGTTGATTATGGTAAAGCCGTACAATCCCCAACAAGCATATTCCGCTTCAAGGCATTCACTTCAAAGCAATTCCTTGGTCATGCTAAATTCCCTTCATTTGAAGCGGGTGACTTGGTCGGCATATTGCCTCCGGATAGTGATATACCTAGGTTCTACTCACTTGCTAGTGATTCAAAAGATAACGTATTAGAAATTTGCGTGCGACTTCAGCAAGAGGGTATTTGCTCTTCTTATCTTCATTCGTTGTCAATAGGCGATACAATTGATGCGTTTATCAAACCCAACCTCAGTTTTCGTCCAGCATTAGGGAGGGCGCCTATTATTTTGGTGGGTGCTGGCACTGGAATAGCGCCATTAATTGGTTTTATTCGTCATAATAAGGCCCATCGTTGTATTCATCTCTATTGGGGTGGCAGACGGCCTGATTCCGATTTTCTTTACGAATCTGAATTAAATAGTTTTCTTAAAGATAAGAGATTAACGAAATTGAACGCTGCTTTTTCTCGCATTGACGAACGCGCTTACGTACAAGATAAAATAGCCAATAATAGCGATGAAATTCGTCAATTAATTAACCAAGGCGGCCAAATCCTAGTCTGTGGCGGACGAAGTATGGCAACCAGTGTTACCGAAAAACTTGATAAAGTGATGGCGCCGCTGAATATGAATGTGAAGAAACTTAAGCTATTGGGGCGCTACCGTGAAGATGTTTATTAGCCGTATTTGTTGTAAAGTAACAATATAATTTTACTGTAAAACTATTAGCTAGTAGAAAGGTATAAAAAATAATGCTGAATTACATTGAGCCGGTATTTCGTCCCCCAAGTGAAGGGCGATCGCTCATTCTTCAAGTTACCAATGGCTGCTCATGGAATAATTGTACTTTCTGCGACATGTATACACAGCCACAAAAGAAATTTCGTCCAAAAGCGATGGATGAAATATTATCTGAAATTAAAAAAGTTGCAGCATCTGGCCCTAGATTCGATAAGGTATTTCTAGCTGATGGCGACGCATTGGTTTTATCAACAAGACGTTTAGTTGAAATATTAACCGCCATTAAAGAACATATGCCTTGGGTAAAGCGTATTAGTAGCTATTGCTTACCTCGCAATATTAGTAAAAAATCCGTTGAAGATTTAAAACAACTTCATGACCTTGGTTTTGGTATGGCGTATGTCGGTGCTGAAAGTGGTGATGATGAGATTTTAGAATTTATTAATAAAGGCGAAACCTACGCATCCACCCTGAGCGCTCTAAAAAAACTAAAGCAAGCAGGGATCAAAACCTCTGTGATGATTTTAAATGGCATGGGCGGCATGAAATACAGTCAGCAACACGCAGAGAACTCTGCTCGCCTCATGAATGAAGCTCAGCCTGATTTTTTATCGACTTTGGTTGTTAGTTATCCAATGGGAGATGAACGTGTTCGTGAAGGCTTTAAAGGTGAGTATGAATTGCCCGATCAGCGCACCTTGTTTATGGAAATGAAGCACTTAATAGAAACCTTAGAGTTAGAAAACACTATTTTCCGCAGTGATCATGCATCAAATTATGTCGCTTTAAAAGGTACTTTGGGGGCAGATAAGCAACGATTTTTAAATCAGCTTGATGATGCCATTGCAGGTCGTATTGCCTTACGCCAAGAGTGGCAACGCGGACTTTAATAAAGGAATTTCAGTATGAAAAGTGCAACGGATAAAGATCTTTTTACCTTACTGGGTAAATTTAAACAGCAGCAAAAGATGCCGCCCATTGAAAACTGGAATCCAACGCGAGAAGGCGAAATAGATATTCTCATCAATGCTAAAGGGGAGTGGTTTCACGAAGGGGGCTATTTTGAGCGACAGGATCTAGCGCGATTATTCGCTTCTATTTTACGCCGCGAAGGTGAACATTATTACTTAGTGACGCCATCTGATAAATTAAAAATACAGGTAGAGGACGTCCCTTTTTCTGTGGTTCTAATGAATGTAACGGACGAAGGTATTAGCTTTATCACAAGCTTAGGTGATGAAGTTAAAGTAAACTCTGAGCATCCAATTGAGTTTAGAAAGACAACTGACCTAATCCCTTACGTTATGATTCGTAACAACCTTTGGGCTAAGTTAAACCAGAGTACGTATTACCAATTGATGGATTTAGCAGAAGAGACTGCGGATGGCTATGTCATCCGCAGTGGTGATTACGAAGTAAAAATTCCGGAGTAGATTTAGAGATTAATCTCTACTTCGCAGTTAATGCTATTGGCAATAAAGCAGTGATGGTGTGCTTTATCATGCATTTTTTGTATGGCCTCTTCGCTGACAGGCTTATCACTTGAAAAAACAACTTTAGGATTTAAAGTTATTTTTTCAATAAAGAAGAGGCCTTCCTCGTTTTTACTCAATAGGGCAATAGCCGTATCTTCATAACTTTCTACGACCAAGCGCTTTTTGGCAGCCAATAATAAAAACGTCTGCATATGACAGCTGGATAAAGACGCTGCAAACATTTGTTCAGGGTCTGCAGACTCACCATTATTGGCACCGGCCATAGATATTGTGCAGTTTGGGTAAAATTCACCTATGTGAGTTCTATCGAAGCCCTCATGACTGAAATCACCTTTTTTGACCCAATGAATTTTAGCAATATGTTCACTCATTTATCTATTCCTTTAATCCTGAAACTATTATTTAAGCTTTTTAGAAGCAATGAATACACCTCGAATATCACCAACATTAAAGCCTGTCGCTTTATCATCTGGATATAATTCTGATAATTTAGCTTTAACATCTTCAGGTACGTACTCACCATGACAAACCACGCAGCCTGGTTTTGTTGGGATGGCTTTAACTAAATAAAATCGTCCGTCACGAACTTCAGTATGTGCAATTTTTTGTGCCGGTTCACCAGCCGCTTTTCTTTTTTCAAAATCTTGCATTACTTTTTCTACCCAAGGCTGAGGTGCATTGTTTGGGTTTCTGATTTTTAGGGATGAGCGACTAACGGTCCATTCTGTTTTACCGCCTTCGGCAGATGCTGCCTTGGTAAGTACAGGGGCTTCTGTATTGCAAATTTCAACAGATGCTGCATGGCCATTGGCTTGAATACCTTGTTTTAGGGTTGCCATTAAAGCACCACCCAGCGCCATAATTTGAGTTTTGGCTTCGTTTACGAGTATTTTTTTCTCTTGAGCATTTAATTCAGTATTTGATGTATCGGCATGAAGTGTAAGTGGTAAAGTCTGTAGACAAATTAAAGAAAGTGAGGTGGTTAATAATTTTTTCATCGAGAAATTCCTTGGTTGTTTTCATTGCTTAAAGCAATATAACTGCTAAGGAATACTATACCGTTTATTTTTGCTTTCACAATAAATATTCCCCCAGTTGTTTTGTTAAACCTCGAATAAGCCTAATTTAAATAAGCATAAAAAAAGCGACCGAAGCCGCTTTTTTTATTAATCCAAATCTTCTTGCAAAAGAAGATTACATGTTTGGATAGTTTGGACCACCAGCACCCTCTGGGGTTACCCAGGTGATGTTTTGTGCAGGGTCTTTGATATCACACGTTTTACAGTGTACACAGTTCTGAGAGTTAATCTGAAACCGCTTATCGCCACTTTCTTCTTCAATGATCTCATAAACGCCAGCAGGACAATAACGCTGAGCTGGCTCATCGAATTTCTCAAGGTTTGAACCTAAAGGAATTGACGCATCTTTCAGACGTAAGTGACATGGCTGGTTTTCAGCATGGTTTACGTTGCCGATAAAGACAGAATCAAGCTTGGCGAAACTTAATACACCATCCGGCTTAGGATAGTTGATCTTTTTGCACTCTGAAGCAGGCTTCAGGGTTGCGTGATCTGGCGTAGTATCATGCAAGCTTACTGGGATCTTGAACAAGTTCTGGTCAACAAAGTTAAATGCAGCACCTAGGTACATGCCAAACTTATGCATCGCAGGACCGAAGTTGCGGCTGCCTTTCAGCTCTTCATAAACCCAAGAAGCTTCAAACGCTGCTGTAAACTCAGTGATCTCATCGTGCTGACGCTCAGATTTAATCGCCTTAACAATTTCTTCAGCCGCAATCATGCCGCTCTTCATTGCAGTGTGCGTACCCTTAATTTTAGCGAAGTTCAAAGTACCAGCATCACAACCGACAACCAAACCACCTGGGAAGGTCATCTTAGGAAGACAGTTCAAACCGCCTTTAGCAATGGCACGAGCACCATAGGATGCGCGCTTACCACCGGTTAGGTGCTTAGCTAGAACAGGGTGATGCTTCAAGCGCTGGAATTCATCAAACGGGCTAAGGTGTGGATTAGAATACGATAAATCCGTAATCAAACCACAAACAACTTGATTGTTTTCAGCGTGGTACAAGAAGAAGCCACCTGAAGAGTTGGATTCATTTAGAGGCCAGCCAGCGCCGTGAACGACCAAACCTTCTTGGTGCTGTTCAGCAGGGATGTCCCATAGTTCTTTAATACCGATACCGTAGTGCTGAGGATCTTTACCTTCGTCCAATTTGAACTCAGAAATCAGCGCTTTACCAAGGTGTCCGCGACAGCCTTCAGCAAATACGGTGTACTTGCCACGAAGTTCCATACCTTGCATATACATGTCAGTATGTTCGCCATCTTCACCGACGCCCATATCACCTGTAATGATGCCTTTAACAACGCCATCTTCAACAATGTACTCTGCGGCAGCGAAGCCAGGGTAAATTTCAACACCTAAAGCTTCAGCTTGTTCGCCCAACCAGCGAACAACATTACCAAGGCTTACAACGTAGTTGCCGTCATTGTGCATTGGCTTAGGAATTGCCCAGTTAGGGGTTTTAATACCGCCTTTCTCACTGGTTAAGATATGAACTTCATCTCTTAATACTTCAGTATTTAGTGGAGCACCCATTTCTTTGTAATTAGGGAACAGCTCAACCAAAGCGCGATCTTCAATAACGGCACCGGATAAAATGTGCGCGCCGACTTCAGAACCTTTTTCAACTAGGCAAACAGTCAGTTCTTGTTCGTTTTCTTGTGCAAGTTGCATTAGACGAATTGCAGTAGAAAGACCAGACGGGCCTCCACCAACAATTACGACATCATATTCCATCGATTCACGTTGCATAGTGTGATCTCCTCGAAAAATAAGCTGGGAGCTAATTACAGTTGCTAAT
>TARA_B110000008_G_scaffold277420_1_pt1 | contig 15585 bp, 10 predicted proteins | sample TARA_B110000008 | Tara Oceans TARA_B110000008 (sample SAMEA4396496) | marine metagenome | biome: Westerlies Biome; feature: [DCM] deep chlorophyll maximum layer (ENVO:01000326); material: water (ENVO:00002006), including particulate matter (ENVO:01000060) such as... | depth 40 m
CAACATGCGGCACCTAATACGGCTCCTCACCACCCTGCTGGTGCTCCTCAATTCCCAGGACAACATGCAGCACCTACTGGTGCTCCACACTATCCTGCTGGCGCACCGCATATCCCTGGACAACATGCGGCACCTAATACTGCTCCACACCATCCTGCCGGTGCCCCACACACACCAGGACAACATGGTGGCCCTGGTGCATATGCACCCGCACCCGAAGGTGCATCTCCAGATCATGATGAAATCGTTGGTACTATAATAGGCATCGATGAACAAAACCAGTTGGTTAGAATTATGACTAAAACTGGTCCTGTAGCATTAAAAGTTACGGAAGATTCAGAACTATTGATACCTGGCGATCAACCTGAAGCACTTTTAGAAATCGATCCGGAAGATTTCAAACGTGAATCGAAAGGAAAAATGGTTCGAATTGCTAGCCGTAATGGTAAAATTGACCATATCGAGCCTGCTAACTAATTAAGTCATCAGAACTGATTTAATTTCAGTTAATTTATTTAAAGCCTCTCGCAAATGCGGGAGGCTTTTTTATGTTCAATAATATAATTTTCATGAACATTATGATCGGTAATGAAAAATATAAAAATACAATTTTTATAATTCAAAATAAATTTAATAAATTCAGAAATAATTTTGTAATTATAACGGCTTACAACCCCATGGATAATGTGTTAATAGACAAAGAAAACAAAACGAGAAATAAACTTTTATACCAATCTCTCAAAACTCTAAGAAAAGAAATAATATTTATAACAGGAAGTTCTCCAGAAAAAAAACACCAAGAACCAAGTTTCCTTATTGATATATCCTTAAATCACGGTTTGAAATTTGCCAGGGCCTTTCAGCAAAGAGCTATTTTTTGGAATAGAAACAATAACCTTCAGATCGTTTATTGTGAAAATCTTTTTAAATCAAATATTGGAAAATTCACGGATCGAATCGAAGTTATCTAATCATAATGGCAATTACACTGCTTAGTCCAGGAACATAAAGATTGTCATTTAAGGCAAATCCCCGAAATTTAACTGGGAAAAATTCTAGAATAGCAATTGAAGCTGAAATAAGAAAAATCTGAATAATAGAAATTTCACTTCCCCAAAAATCAGTAAAGGCAGGAAGTACTGGAAAAATAAATCCTGTTGTTAAAACACAAAATAAAAAACATCCGACCCCACCTTCAACTGTTTTGTTTCCAACTTTAATTCGCCCAAAAGCTTTTCCAACTATGGCAGCAACCGCGTCACCAAGAATAAAAAGGGTTAAACAAAGGAAACAGGAAACTGCAGCAGCTTCGTTATAAAGAGAAATCAGACTACAAATTGAAGATCCACCCAACACATAAGTTGCCCCAGTTAACTGATTTTTCTCCTCCGTTCGCATCATTGAACCAAAAGAATGTGAAAACCAAGAGCCAAAGGGTGACGCCCTTAACCTGAAATATTCAATCAGTAAGGAAAAAAACAAAAGGAAAAATATAAGACAACAAACATCAATTGGGTGAACTTTCCAAATAATGGGAAGATAGAAAATACCAACGGGAAGAATGATCGCCAATAAATGAAGTAGTTTACGATTAATTTCTTCTTTAGATAATTGGCCAATCATTACTTACTCTTTTATATTTCAGGTATTATTCTCAACCTGACCACCGAAATTAATTATCCTCAAAATCGAAGGTTACCTGATCTTTTTTGGGAGTTTCAGAACTTTGCGGTTCTGGTACAGGTACTTCTTTATCCACAACAGGAGGTTTCGAATCTTCTACAGGTTTAATAACCTTTGTTTTTTCTCGAACAATATCTTTTTTGGTTACTCCGTCATTCTCTGGCTTTCCTGTTAATTCACCATCCTCTAATTTAGGAGCATTTACCACGCGGTCAACCTTGTGAGATGTAAGGGTACTACCCTTTACTGACCGTCCTTGAATCTCAAGCCAGGAGAAATCAAATTCGATCACTTTTTCCCGTACCCTCTTTAATTCAGGATCAATGTGAACTAAAATCCTACTATTTTTATTTTCTGAATCATGAACTGAAAAGTAAAAAATTCTACTTTTAGAGTGCGCTTTAAAAAGGGGATATTCTTTATCACGAGTTACTCCACCAATCTTAAACTTTTTCGCATACAACCTACCTGAACTTCCATCTCGATAAACCATATTATAAACTTTTTGATCGTCTCTCCTGAAAACTGAAATCCTCAATGGATTTTTACCCACAAACATTTTATCAGCAATTTTCATCACTTTCATAATTCCATCTTTGCCAATTATAATAACATCATCCAAATCGGAACATTTTTCAATCGCTTCATCTTTCTTAAGGGCAAATCCGGCAAAACCATCCTTACGGTTTATATACAATGTCTCACTTGCCACTACGACTTTTGAAGCAACAATTTTATCAAACGCAACTAATTCACCTTGATCATTAACACTTAATTCAGTCTTACGTTCTCGCCCCTTACCATATTTTTTCATCAATTCCTTAAAATAGCGAATTGTGAATCTGGTAATTTGACTAAGGTGAGCTTTTACTTCTTCAATTTCATCCTCAAAGCCTTTTATCAATTCATCCGCTCGAAAGGAATCGTATTTGGAAATTCTTTTAATCTTAATTTCGAGCAATCGTAAAATATCATCTTCAATGATGGCTCGATGAAATAATTTCAGATAAGGTTTCAGTCCTTTATCTACAGCAGCGATAACTCCCTCCCAAGTTTCTTCTTTTTCAATATCCCGGTAAATCCTTTTCTCAATGAAAATTTTCTCCAGGGATGCAAAGTGCCATTTTTCCTGTAATTCGCCCAATTTTATCTCGAGTTCCTGCTGCAAGAGATCCCGGGTCAAAAATGCAGCCGATTTGATCAAGTCATTTACAGAAAGAAATTGGGGGTGGTTATTCTGTATGACACATGCATTGGGAGCCAGGCTCACTTCACAATCCGTAAAAGCATACAGAGCGGGTAAAATTTCATCGGCTGAAACCGTCGAAGGCAAATGAATCATAATTTCCACAAATTCTGCGGTATTGTCTTCAATCTTAGAAATCTTAATTTTACTTTTATCGTTAGCTGAAAGAATAGAATCAATAAGACTCGTGGTTGTAGTGCCAAATGGAATTTCAGTAATTTTAAGCAGATGTTTTTTTACTTTCTCCATGCGTGCACGCACACGAACCCGACCTCCCCTCGCACCTCCATTGTAATCGGTGCAATCAGCTATCCCCCCCTGATGAAAATCCGGAAGTAAATTAATCGGGTTTTTTCGGAGGGCATCAATTAAAGCATCGATAATCTCAATGAAGTTATGAGGAAGGATTTTGGTTGAAAGACCTACAGCAATCCCTTCAGCACCCTGTGCAAGTAAAAGAGGAAACTTTACTGGAAAAGTAACGGGCTCTTTATTACGCCCATCATAAGAAGATGCCCATGTTGTAACCTTGGGGCTAAAAATTACTTCCAAGGCAAATGGCGTAAGTCGAGCTTCTATATAACGAGGAGCAGCGGCGGAATCACCAGTCAATAAATTCCCCCAATTTCCCTGCATGTCAATCAGGAGATCTTTTTGGCCAAGTTGAATCATCGCATCTCCAATGGAGGCATCTCCATGCGGATGGTATTTCATCGTGTTACCGATCACATTAGCCACTTTATTGTAACGACCATCCTCCAATTCGCGCATTGAATGCAGAATCCTTCTCTGAACAGGTTTCAATCCATCATCTGCATGTGGAACGGCTCTTTCCAAGATTACATAAGAAGCATAATCCAAAAACCAATCCCCATACATGTCATCAACATATATTGCATCATCGGCATCCCGATTTGCGACATCATCGGACAGGAGCGCTTCGGGGTCAAACCTTCGAACAGTAATTTGTGTCTCAGAAGAAGATTCCTCATCCTTTTGGATTTCCTCTTCCTTTTCTTTTTCTGAATCTTTTTCTTGGTCAGCCATATCTCAGAAATTAATCTACCTAAGCAGCCTCACTATCAGCTACAACTTCAGATCTTGGGGAATCAACCTTCTTACCGCTTGGCTTTTCATCCTCAGATTGTTTCTTTTCTTTTTCTACTATATCGAGTTCATATCGCAGGTTTCGAATAATATACTGTTGCCTTTCCGGAGTATTTTTCCCCATGAAGAACTTGAGCATCTCTTTAATAGATTCATGAGCATCAATTTTAACTGGGTCTAAGCGTATATCTTCCGCAATAAAATGTTTAAATTCATCAGGAGAGATTTCCCCCAAGCCTTTAAAACGAGTTATCTCAGGGTTTTTACCCAATGCTTTTATTGCCGCCTCACGTTCAGCGTCGTCGTAACAATAGAGGGTAGACTTCTTGTTTCGAACACGAAACAAAGGAGTCTGTAAAACAAAAAGATGCCCCTGCCGAATCAATTCAGGAAAGAATTGTAAAAAGAAAGTAATTAACAAAAGACGAATATGCATACCATCCACATCCGCGTCTGTGGCAATGACCACCTGGTTGTAACATAAATCTTCGAGGTCTTCCTCAATTCCAAGGGCTGCTTGGATTAGATTAAATTCTTCATTTTCGTATACTACTTTACGAGTTAAACCGAATGAATTTAAAGGCTTACCCTTCAAACTAAACACTGCCTGAAACTGAACATCTCTGGCCTTGGTAATTGATCCACTTGCAGAATCCCCTTCCGTTATAAAAAGAGTGCTTTTAAAACGATTTTTATCTTTGCTATTCAAATGCACTCGACAATCACGGAGTTTACGATTGTGAACTTTGCTTTTCTTCGCTCTTTCACGGGCAATTTTCTGAATCCCCTTAAGTTCTTTTCTTTCCTTTTCGCTTCTCTGAATTTTATTCTGCAAAGCTTCTGCAGTTTGGGGATTTTTGTGCAAAAAGTTATCAAGTTTTTCCTTGAGGAAATTACCAATAAATGAACGAACCGTTTCACCTTCAGGCGCCATAGTAAGAGAGCCTAGTTTTGTTTTTGTTTGAGATTCAAAAACGGGCTCCTGTACTTTTACAGAAATTGCTGCGACCAACCCACTGCGAATATCAGGAGCATCAAAATTCTTTTTTGTAAACTCGCGAATAGTTTTAACGATTCCTTCCCGAAAAGCAGCCTGATGAGTGCCCCCCTGCGTGGTGTGTTGCCCATTGACAAAGGAGAAATAATCCTCTCCATATTGTTCAATATGAGTAAAGGCTACTTCAATATCATCCCCTTCTAAATGTATAAAAGGATAAAGTGGTTCCTCAGCAAGATTCTCTTCAAGTAAGTCCTTCAACCCATCCTTGGATCGAAAACGCTTACCATTGTAACGAATAGTTAATCCTTTATTTAGGTATGAATAATAACGCATCATACGCTCAACAAATTCATTTCTGTAACGATATTTTTTGAACATCGCAACATCCGGGGTAAAAGTAATTAGCGTACCATTCTCCTCTTTGGTTACCTTATTTTTTTTATCCATTACCTGCGGTTCTCCACAGGAATATTCAATCCTTCTAGTTTCACCCTCACGAAAAGACTGAATGTCAAACTTAGTAGATAAGGCATTAACCGCTTTAATTCCGACTCCGTTTAAACCAACAGATTTCTTGAAAGCTTCGGAGTCATACTTTGCACCGGTATTAATTTTAGATGAGCAATCCAATAATTTCTCCAAAGGAATTCCCCGACCATGATCCCGAACAATTACATTTTGACCATCGCATTCAATGTCAATCTGCTTACCAAAACCCATGACAAATTCGTCAATACAATTATCCAGGACTTCTTTCAGCAAGACATAGATTCCATCGTCATCCGAAGAACCATCACCCAACTTACCAATATACATCCCTGGTCTGAGACGTATGTGCTCTTTCCAATCGAGCGATTTTATACTATCTGCTGTATAATTATGTTCCGCCATATTTCCCTTTGATCCATTCCACCTTAATATGTTATGGAAAGAAGATTACTTTTTGTCCACAGGAAAAATCCATTCCATCCAAAATTCTTTTCAACTGAATTTTCAATTCCATTATTAAGGCTGCTATTTTTATGATTAAAGATTACCTTCTCTCCATTAACCAAATAAGTGATCGTCGAATTTGGAAACCTGTTCTTTGGTCAACTCTACTGACATCATTAATACTTCTTTTATTTATATTTATAGGTTTTTCCACCGGCGGTTGGATATTTGAATACTTGATCTCATATTTTGATTTTTTAGAGGAAGACTCTTGGTTCAAAATTTTGATTAGAATTATAATTTCAGTATTTTTACTTGTATTAGGTTTCTTTTTCTTCGGTTCCATTCAGGCTGGGTTCCTCGGTCTATTTATAGACGATGTCATTGACGCAATAAAAGAAAGACATTATCCAAATCTTGTACTTAAATCTGCTCCTCCGTTAATCACATCGGTCATAATTTCGACTCGCCTTATTTTTTTAAGTTTGGCTGTAAATTTGATTGCTGCCCCCCTTTTTATAATTGGATGGTTTTTTCCACCAATTGGATTTGGTCTGCAAATATTTATAAATGGTTATTTATTGGGAAAAGAATACAAAACAATAGTTGACTGTAGATTACCGAATGAATTTACCCAACATAAGCAATCTTTCACATTTTATGGAAGTCTAGGGTCAGCTATCTGGATTGTGCCCATTTTAAACCTATTTGCTCCTGTATTAATTTGTGCTTCCGTATTCCATGCTAGGGTAAGGCATCAGAATTTAGATTAACCTTAAATTTAATTTCTATTTTTATTAAGGGAATCAACGAGCTTTGCGTAATGCAAACGAGCAACCTGCCACATATAAGTACCCGTAGACTTGCCGTATTCATTGCTGACTGCTCTCGATAAATACAGGAGTGCTTCCTTTGGGGAATCCCCAGTTAATTCCAAGTATATACCCACGTATAAATTGGCATGAAACAATACACGAATTTCATATTCTTTGGGAAAAGTCTCTTCTTTAATTTTTTGAAAAACTGCATCGGGAGATAGAACTCCGGCAAACATCAAATATAACCATGGATAAGGTGGTCTATCGTTTTTTTCGTAAGTCAATAATCCCTTCCGGGCATACCCGAGTCCATATTCTTTGTATTGGGACATAAATCTCCAAATTCCATTTTCTCGATCCACCTGATCATACTTATGATAAATTTCAAATTGCTGTGCTGCTTTGCTGAAATCAGAAAGATAAAAATATGCAATCCCGAGTCTCCAATGGGATATATTTAATTGGGGATTTAATTGAATCATTTTTTCGTAATCAAGACGAGAATCTGAAAATTTTCCCAAAAATAATCTGGCATCTCCACGTCTCGAATAAAACGAAACATCATCTGGTTCCTCGCGGATTTGATGAGTTGTTACCCTCTCTAATTCAGAATACTTTCGATTTATTTCTAATAATTCTAAATCGGATAAAGGATTTAAATCTGACGCCTGAACCGAAAAAGAAAGGGAAAATATGCAAAAAATAAGAAAGGAAATTTTATTGAGGGAATTCATCCTTAAAACGAACCCCTTTCAAAGTTCCATTCTCATCCCATTCTTCAATCAACCCAATCGCCTTTCCCTCTACGATTCTGGTCCGGGACTGCATTTCCCCATTCTCATAAAAACCAACTGCAGCCCCGCTAAATGGAGATTCAGCATCAATTTTATACCACAAACCATCTTCTCGAAATTCGAGTTCTTTGGTCTGATCAGCCTGTGGAAGAGTTTCTATTGAATCTTCCTCCTGCTCTATTTCAGTAATACTCGCTGTAGTACACTGGGACGGCAACCATAAAACAGCAATACCCAACAATAAAAAGGTTCCTATCCACCAATAAGCAACCGAAGACAGTAATCGTGGACGGGGAATTTCTTCCGGATCAGGCAAGTCGGGAAATTTTTGTTCGCTCATGTTAGAAAAGTAAAGCCAAGAACGGGTTAATGAAGCAAGGCATAAAGAAAAACATTCATTCCCAGTCTGGAATAAAACGCGTGGGCATAGTTACTAATCTCTTCACCGGAATAATATTTAAATATCCTCCAACTTCCATTGGGTTCCTTTACCCATGAAGGTCGTTGACCGGGTTCCGAGTAAATAACATCTTTCAATCCGTCTTCTCTGGTGACCTCATAAGTGCCTCCAGAAAAAGAAGCCAATTTTAGGTTTTGTTCAAAATTTTCTGCCGATTCACGAATACGAAATGAAATCGGAGGAATCCAAGCTCCAAATTCATCCCTTCCCCACCCCATTGCACAGATGGGAGAAGCCACGCAGGCAAGGCGACCTTTTACTTTAATTCCAACAAAAGAATATGTTGCCTGAGGCCATTTTTCTCGTTCCACAAAATTTAAAACCGTTTCAGGAAGTCTTTTCTGAGTAGCCTGAATTTTCAAATCCTCATTCTTGGGTAAACCACGAAAAAAAGTTCTGAATAAATCATGGTCACGCGGAAGAGGTATAAATGTTTTCTCTGGAAAAACTTGAGCAAAAAGGTCTCTCACTTCGGGACGTTCTTCCCAGGCGGCATAACTGTGCCCTAGGTCAGAGCCAAGAAAAGATGCCTTAATTCCTGCGTCTAAATACACAAACCCACCCAATTCCATATAACGCCTGAGGGCGGCTCTTTCCTCGTCTGAAAATTCGAGATTGGGTTGCTCATCACAATTTATGTAAAGGATTGGATTCTCGTTTAAGCGCTCATCAGTTAAAGTGTTTATATATAGAGGATCAGTATCGAATCGGGCATTGGTTTGCTCGTTCATCATTTTCAAAAGACTGGGCAAGGCATCAGGATATCGCCTAATTCCATTTTCCTCCTTTAAAAGTTGTACTACACGCACACTTCCATTTCTTGCCTGAACAACTCCCTGGACAAATAAAATTGACGAAACCGAAAGGTTAAAAATTAAAAAGAGAAGAATTTTCATCATGGTAGGACACCTAGTTTATTTAACTCAATTCGAGCCAAATCCGAAATTCGGCTCTGCGGATATTTTTTAACATACTCAAGCAATCTGGGTATACCATTTTTTTTATCATCCAGCAGTCCATCCATCGCAGCACGCTGAATTACATAATCATTGTCGAGCAATGATCGGCTCATAACCTTAACCCATCCTGGAACTCGTCGTGCGGACATTGCTCTAATCGTAGTTGAACGAACAATCGTATCTTCATCAATTAACAGGTCGAAACCAAGAGAGTCGACCGCATTTTGTTTTGCATTTAACAAACACTGCGCGGCAAATATCCTCACATCAGCAAACTTACTTTCAACCAAAAAACGAAGTTCCTTCTCGGTCAAATTATTCGTCCGCCCTCTCAATGAATTAAGCACATTTTGACGAACTCCTTTATCGCGATCTTTAAAAGCAGGCAACCACAGTGAACTTTTTTGCCACCCCTCACTTAGATTGATGTATCTTTGCCATGCCACTGCTCTTATTTTGGAACTACTATGATCGGTCAAAGCCCGATAAACTTCAATACCATCTACCCCTAATGCAGAGACGGCATATAAAATAGTGGTTACCTGAGTTGTCATGCCCGGCGCACCGAGAAGGAAAATTTTAATTTGTTCGACCACATCTGAAGGAACTCTCTCACCAAAACGAGCTAATTCGACGGCTGCCATGGATAAAACTTCAGAATCGGAGTCCCTGGTCATATCTCGTAAGATGGAGCGATAGCCAGGATGATATCGATTCGAATCACGGGCAACTGAAACAACTTTGAGTCGAATACCCCTATCCGTATGCTTGGATAATTGCTTAATCCGATTCACGATTTTTGAATGCGATGCATTGGTTGAAATTCGGGTCAATGCAGTCAACAAAACCCCCAAGTCGGAATCAGATAAAAGCTTTTCCAAAGTTCCAACCGGAATTTGTACCCTTAAGTAAACATGATATTTCAATATATTCTGCCTAACAATTGCATCCTCATCCAAGAAAGCTTCCAAGGTCATACGAAGTAAATCTGGTCTCATTGTCGAGGGAACTGCCCGGTATACTTTTCTTCCATTAATCTCAACAATTTCCATTCCGCTTCTCATTATACCGGTAACTAACCTTGGAATCATAGTGGAAACTTCTCTACGGACTTCTACATCAGAATCTCCAAGCTTCGAATAAATCTTTTCAACCAAAGATTTATTATAGACCATAAAACCATTGGAGGCATGCTCCGCCAATGAAACCATAGCAGCCCTCCTGACCAATGGACTTTCATCATCAAGGGCACTGACCAGCAAAAGAGAAGTCCTTGAATTTCTGTATTTCCCAAGAAGTTTTGCCGCACCGACTCGTCTGCCAATCTCTTGATTCTTTAAATCCTGACCCGCTCGCTCAATAGTTTCGGATTCAGTTGAACGCCTCGGAACTGGATTTTTCGGTATCGTTGCATTAAGATCTGCAACAATGGAAAGGCTATTATTTGCGTCGCCATCTAAATTTATAATAGGCTGAGCGTCCGCAAAAAAACCTATACTGAGTGTCAATAAGTAGACCTGAGTAGTAAGTAAATTCATCGTAAGCCTGCCTGCCTCCTCATAACCCACTCCAAACCTGCAACTAGGAAAAGTACGATAAAAAGAATCCATGAATTGGCTAGGCTGTGCCTCTTACGGACTGATGGTAAATCCTCAGCAAACGTCGGTTCCCAATTATCCTTCATTTCATCAATTGAAAGATATTGACCTCCGGTTAATTTAGCGAGCATTTGTAAATCGAGACGAGCAAAAGAAACATCTACTGCTTCTTCCCCAGCTTCTGAAACTCGTAGAAAATTTTCACGCTCCAATGTTTCCCCATCCGGGAATTTCAGGGAGTACTTAACTTCATAGGCACCAGCTAAAGCGGGGCGAAAATTTCCCGCATATCGACCCGCTAATGAGCCCTCCGGGTACAACTGAATGACTTGCTGGAAATTATCTGGACCCGACACATGGGCCTCAACCATAGCATCCATAGAAGGTTCAAAATCAGCACCAAGAGCATCAACGCGTAAGGGAGTGTCCATTCCACGAAGAAATGAATTTTGAGAATCTTCCGTTTTCAAACGATCCTCTCCTCCTGTACCTAACCATTGTACCAGAGCCTGCCAAAAATGCCTGAATTCTTTCGCTCCATCTTCATTTGTCATAGATCGCCTCCAATCATTTGGCGACCCCCAGTATGCAACCTTCCCTGATCCATAGGCCTGCACACTAAGCACAGGTTTTCCGTTAGCCTTGGAAAGAACAACCCCTCTAGCCGCTGGGTTTTGTTCCTTAACAAAAAAACCGGGAAGTTTTTTTGGCAAAAAAGGCTTCATTTTTTCGACTTCATCAATCGGACCGAACAGTGGTTCCTCTAAAGTAACCAGAGACAGATTTTCTTTAGCGAGTACCCTTTCGACTTCTCTTACAGGCACAATGCCTCCAAGCTTTTTTCGGGCTAGATCAAGTTCACCAAAAAGAAGCAAGCCACCACCTTTCTTTTGAACAAAGTCTTTGAGAGAAGTAATCATAGTTACATTTAAATCATAGAGCACATTTGTATCCAATAGAATGGCGTCATAATCCATCCAAAATGAAGGATCGGTCGGGTATTCTGGTTTAAGTTCCTCTCCTAATGCATGAAAGGCTTTTTCACTCATTCGAACAAGGGCACGAAAATCAAAACGTTCTTCGTTTACCAGAACCCTCTTAATAAATGGAAAAAGTGGATGCATTTGGTTGGATAAATAAAGAGTCGTAAATTGCTCTGGAGCTTTTACGACAACGAGGAGTGAATCGGAATTGTTCGAAGGGTCCGCATCCCCTCTTGGAATAGTAGTTACGATACGATATCTTAGTGGACCAGCGGTTTTGGGTACCAGGGGAGAAAAACGGATCTTCCGTTTTTCTCCAGAAGTAAGGGAAAGTGAAATTTCTTCCAAAATATTTTCTCCTAGCATGAGCTTGAGGTTTGTACTCACTAAATCTTCAAAATTGTTTTCAACTTCTCCAGTTAAAAGAAGTTCTTCTTTGGCCACTGCCTTGGGCTTTCTGTCTAAAAAAGTAACGGCCAAATCGCCTACAGGCTGCTCACGCCCCACCCCTACCACATTAACGGGAATTCCACCTGCACGAAATTCCTTTGCAACCTCTAAAACAGAGGAACCCAGATTATTTCTTCCATCAGAAAAAATCACCACCGAACCCAGAGATTTATTTTCTTTTTCATTTTTTAAACTTTTGGACAATGCATCCCCTATCGCAGTCTTTTTTCCAAGCTCCGTTACATTCCATGAATTTTTTGATAATCGTTGGATCGTATCCGAAAAACCAAAGCTTTCCACCCTTCCATATTTATCCCGCATTTTACTGATCCAGGACTCTGTATTTTCAGAATCAAAAAATGGACGAACTAACCCGATTCGACGCTCTTTTTGATCACCATCCCGTGTGTTCATACTTCCAGATAAATCTGTAAAACTGAGTAATTTAAATTCTTTTGGGTTTGGCTCGTCCGAAGTTACAAATGGTCTGGCTATAAGAAATAAAAATAATAAACCAGAAAGAAACCTTAAGATGATTAATTTCCAACCCACCCCAGGAAGGGTTGAGGATAATATTGCCCGACCATGAAAAAAAAGCAGCAAGGAAAAAACACCTACAATAAGTGCAAACCAATAGGGGGAAAATGGCCAATCCCAACCCATAATTATTCTCCCTCCGCTATTCTGCGAAAGTACTCCTCCACCTGTTTTTTATAGCGACTTGGAGCCGAAGTGGTTTCTTGGTTTCTTCGCAATCGATTTTCCACAGCCTGCTTCCAGAAGAATTGTTGAACCAATTCTAGAGCATCAGCAACCGCGGCTGAAGCCATGGATGATGATTGGGAAGGATCTTCACTAATGGCAACTTGATCAAAAAATTGGGTCAAATTCTGCAACCTTTTGTCCTGATCAGCGTTAGGTAAGGAACCTATTGCTTTGGCAATTTCTTCAGACTTTTCTTTTAATTCATCCGCACTCATCCCCGGAATTTCTTCCTGTGCATCCTGTAATTTCTCAACAAGTTCTCGAAGTGCACCATTTCCAAGATTACGAAGTTTGTCAGCCACTCCCTGTAGATCATCGCTTAATTCCTCAAGATTTTGGGCTACATTGTCTTCCTCTTTCTTTGCTTGAGGAAAAGCTTCATATAGAAGGGAATTTGCAGCACGCTTTCCGGAACGCTCCAATCCCTTCTCTCTGGAATCTCTGGCTCCCCTCAATAAATCTTCGGTCGCATTTTCATTAAAATTACCCATGGATCGTGCCGTTTGATCTATTTTCTCCAAAAGTTCCTGAGCAAGTTCGTTTAGCCCTTCCTGCTGATCCTTTAAATTCTCACCATCACCGTCCTTTGCTTTTCCTGTTTCATCACTCAGTTCACTTTGCTTTTGCCCCAAACCGGAAGCCTCCTGTTGCAATTGATCAACCATTCCCGCGGCAAGCGCCGCCATCGCAGACTCAACTTGAGAAATTGCATTTCCTAAAGCTTCCGATGCTAAATCGCCATGAGGTTGTGCTTCTCTTGGGGAATCTCTACGCAAATCACCGGCTGCATCCTTCATTTCACCCCCTGCTTGATCAAGACTTCCCACTTTCCCCAAGCTTCCTGTTTCTTGATACCATTCATCACGAAGTCCCTCCAAATCTCTTCTTAATCCTTCCTGCTTCTGAGCAATTTCCAAATTCGGTTCACCCGTTTTTCCCGCTCCGGCGGAACGACCCATGTCTTTATTTAACTCATTCTGCCTCTCCTTAAACTCCTTAAGCTGTTCGAGATCTTTAGCTAATTCGTTCAATTCCTCAGCTGGATCTTTAGAATCTTTTTCATCGCCTGGATCAGATTTTTCAGCGGTCTCCTTACTTTCCTTAGGCTTACCTTTTCCCTTCGCTTTTTGTTTCTGCATCTTTTGCATCAACGCATAAAGTTGAACTAATTTTCGAAGAGTCTTCTCAGATGGTTCCAAAGATTCGTCGAGCATTTGATCCCCGGCATAGATTTCGGTCTGTTCGATGTGATAAGTTGCTTCATTTAGCAATTCCCCCAAATCAATACCATCCACAATCGGAAATTGCCCCTCAAATTCATCAAACACTTTGGTCATTTCATTTTTTAACCCAAGTGCATCCATAGCAATGGCTAAACCAAGTTTTTCTTTCTTTAAGGAATCCTCCAGTAACGCATCATAAGTGGATCGAATAATTTTCTTGGTTTTGTTAATAAAATCGCGGACGGGGATTTCTTTTTGTTCACCATTCATTTCCGCATCGGACTCAGTGGAATTTCCTTCCGGAGGTAAAATTTCGATAAAATAAATTTCGGAACGGGCAATTTGCCCTTCAGGTTCCTTATTATCCATGGCCAAGGCCATGTAAGTGATTACATCTCCGATCGCTAAAGCACGCTCACTCAGATCCAAAACATAGGAGATCGTTTTTTCTTTTTCTACAGGATCAACAAATATTGTTTCTTCCTCCTTGTCGCCTGCATGGGATATATTAATCCGAACATCTGCAACTCCATGATCATCCGATGAATAAACTTCGATAAGAAGACTCGCGTCGGATGCAAGTTGTAAGTCTTTTGCCGGTTCAGTTATTTCAACAATAGGTGGTTCGTCGGGAATAGGAGCAAAAGTAAATTCATCGTACTCCACAGATTCTCTTTCCGGAGCATCCAAATCTTTCAAAAGAACCACACCTTTCCACTCGGCTTCCAAAAGATGATTTGCACGAAAGGCATTCCCCTTATCTCGCAAAAGTGGAATTTCATTACCATCAGACAATATAAAAGCTCCGACATTTGCGGGTTTAGGGTCAACGATTATTTCTAGATTAATAAGACTTCCCTCTGGAGCCCTGACATAACCAAAATTTCGATGAGTAATATCGTCCATTTTTAAATACGCAGGCGGACTAATTTCCCATTTGGTATCACGAATAGAAGGAGGATCATAAGCCTGTAATTTTTGCCAATTACTCTCCAATGAAGGAGTTACCACTCTGTAAATAAAATCTTCCTGCAACGAGGGAACAACAAACTCAAAACGACCCATAATGGGGGTGGCAAGCATTTCTAATCGTTCGACTTCACCGTTTTCCTCAAATTCGATAAAAGCAATCTTCTCTCCACGGTGCCCCCGGGTAACATCCGCAAATACAGATATATCAGTCCCTCTACTAAATTCGTGACTAGAAGCATATTCCTGCTTATGGGAAGCTCCAGTCTTCGTAGTAAAAAGAAACAATCCAGGCTCGTCTGAGAATGAATCTATAGTCTTCTTCAAAGGACTTTGATTCATGCTAAATGCAGTGAGTGTTAATCCAAAAACAACACCAATCGCCAAAAAACCCCAAAACCGGGGTTTAGGGCGGGTACCATGGCTCCATGCAATCTCTTGAGCCTTACTTTCTGTCTTATGTAAAACTCGTTTTTCCATGAACGAAAGATTCCGAATTTTAGAAGCTTCCTCCAGTTCGACCGCACAGTTAAGCATATCTAATAAATCTGGATTTGCTTCCTCAATTTGGCTGGCCAAATTCTTAATAGAAGGTTT
>TARA_B110000008_G_scaffold279783_1_pt1 | contig 15560 bp, 16 predicted proteins | sample TARA_B110000008 | Tara Oceans TARA_B110000008 (sample SAMEA4396496) | marine metagenome | biome: Westerlies Biome; feature: [DCM] deep chlorophyll maximum layer (ENVO:01000326); material: water (ENVO:00002006), including particulate matter (ENVO:01000060) such as... | depth 40 m
AAGGTTTACTATCAACCTGAGCTAGATTTTTAAATTTTCAGTAATCGATAAAACCGCAGCTTCCACATTTTCCCTGTGTCCAAAAGCACTAAGTCTAAAAAAACCTTCTCCTGCCGGCCCGAAACCAGAACCTGGAGTTCCCACAACATGACATTCATTGAGAAGCTTATCGAAGAATTCCCACGATGTCATCCCACCGGGTGCCTTGAGCCATACATAAGGTGCATTTCCTCCCCCATAGGTTGTGATCCCCTTAGCTTTCAACCCGTCATTTATAATCGATGCATTTTCAAGATAGAATGCAACTTGTTCTTCCGTTTGAGCCCTTCCCTCTTCACTAAGTACGGCTACACCTCCAGATTGAACGATATTTGACGCACCGTTAAAAAATGTATTTTGACGACGAGTCCATAAGCTGTGCAGCACTCCGGCTTTTGCATCTTCGGCAATGCAAGCCTTAGGAACAATAGTCCATGCTAAACGAACACCGGTGAACCCCGCAGTCTTTGAAAAACTATTTAGTTCAATCGCACACTCACTTGCTCCTTCAATTTCATAAATACTTTTAGGTAAACTAGAGTCTGTAATAAAAGCGGCATATGCGGAATCAAATAAAATGATCGCCTTATGTTCACGAGCATAGTCAACAAAAGTTTTTAATTGTTCTTTTGTTGCAACGGCACCGGTTGGATTGTTTGGACTACACAGGTAAATTAAATCTACTTTCCCTTTTGGTAATTCTGGAAAAAAGCCATTTTCCTCAGTGCAGGGCATGTAGACTAAGCCCTTGTAGCCATCTTCATCGGCCAAGCCAGTCCTGCCAGCAATTACATTACTATCGACATAAACAGGATAGGCAGGATCCTGTACGGCAACCACACAGTCTTCGGAGAAAATTCCCTGAATATTGGCAGAGTCAGACTTCGCCCCATCGCTTACAAAAACTTCACTTGCGTCAATCTTCGCCCCATTTTCGTTGTAAAAATCAGCAATACCCTGGCGAAGTGCATCAATGCCCTCCGAAGGTCCGTACCCTGAGTAACTTTCTACTGACCCTAAGTCATCCACGCCTTTATGCAAACCATCGATGACGGAGGAAACAATTGGTTCAGTTGTATCCCCGATACCAAGTCGCATTACCTGAACACCGGGGTTCTCGTTTAAAAAAAGATTTGTCCGTCGTGCAATCTCAGGAAAGAGATACCCTGCGGATAATTTTTGATAGTTTTGATTAATCTTAGCCATGATAAAGATTTGAAATTTATAAAAGAAAAAATGAATTTGGCAATCGACAATGCTATTCGCCTGCCTGCAGTAACAATCCATGCGTCCTTGCGGAACGAAAGGCTAATAGAAAAACACACATACCTAAAATAAAATATATGCAATTAAGCATAAATGCTTGTTGAAGGAGATCAGCACGCCATTCCCCTTCGAGTAAAAGGGCCCTCATCCCTTCAAAAACATAGGAGGTAGGAACAAACTTAGCAACTTCCTGCAACCAGATCGGGAGAGTTGATAAGGGATAATAAATACAAGAAACTGGGGCTATCATGAAAGGAATCACCCATGTCAAGCTTTCGGCACCCAGTCCGTAGCGTAAGAGAATACCAGTTACAACTTGCGAGATAGCCCACCCTGTAAAAACTAGATTAAAAAAGAAAGCTAACAAAGGAAAACCCATATCAAAAACAGAGACGCCAAAAAAAGGAATGGCTAATAACGCGGCGGGTATCATTCCAATTAAGGTTCGAATCATACTTATGGTCGCAAGAGCAAGCATGAGTTCCCATGGTCGAAGGGGAGCGACAAAGAGATTACCCAAGTTCCTGGACCACATTTCCTCCAGAAATGATAAAGTATAACTTACATGGGACCTAAATAACGAATCCCAAACTAAAACGACTGAAATTAAAATACCAGATGCGGAAATCTCAGGTTGTGCAGCGCCAAAATGAAGAGATACGAATCCCCAAATAATAAGTTGCATTGTCGGCCAATATGAAATTTCAATGATTCTGGGCCAGGAACTACGCAGTACATATAAATATCGAAGCAATAACGCATGAATTCTACCGGTAGATCCTGAATTCATACCTCTGCCCCTCTGCTTATGTCCAAGAAAACCTCCTCCAGTGTCTTACGACCATATTTTGCAAGTAAACCTGGAGGAGTGCCCTCTTCCACTAATCTCCCTTTACGAAGGAGCAATACATTTTCACATAATTGCTCAACTTCCTTCATGTCATGACTCGCTAAAAGAATCGTTGCCTCCCTACCCTGCTGGTAATTTTTTAAAAATGTACGGATCCAAGAAACGGTTTCAGGGTCAAGACTCGCAGTAGGTTCGTCCAGAAGAAGAAGGTCGGGTTTATTAATAAGGGCCTTAGCAAGAGAAACCCGTGTTTTTTGACCTGCAGAAAGTTTCCTAACCCTTCGATCAATAAAATCAGTTAGACGAAAAGTTTCTACCATTTCAATCACCGCGGACTTTACATCATTTAACCCATATAATTTAGCGTATACGGTTAAATTCTCCCGGACAGTTAACCGCTGAGGTAAATCAACATAAGGGGAGGAAAAATTCATTCTTTTAAGAGCAGAATAACGATCTTTAACAAAATCATAACCAAAAATATTTATTTTCCCATTTGTCGGAATTAACAAACCAAGTAACATAGAAAGGGTCGTTGTTTTTCCAGCACCATTACCACCAAGCAATGCTGTGATTGTACCTTTATTAAGTTCCAAGTTGAGGTGGTCTACTGCTCTAATTGAGCCGAAATCTTTGACCAACGCCTCCGTTTTAAGCACTATACTCATTATGCAAAGTAAGAATACAGCCTAATAATCACTTGGGTTTTTAAAAATAAAAATATCATAATACCCTAAATATAAACGAAGGCATCAATCTGATATTACCTTCATCAATTCTTTGCCGACAAACTCAGCTCCTTCTTCAACAGAACGATCTTTAAGAAAATCTTCGGAGTCCATAATATGCACTTTAACCCTGACTGTAGAAAAAGGAAAAGGAATTACGAATTTATCCCAAGAATTTAATTTAATGTGCCAACCATACTTAAAACCAAGTAAAAGAAGCGGAACTTTTGCAAGTTTCCCGACCAAGAGAACCCCTGGCTTAGCCTCATAAACAGGTCCCCTTGAACCATCGGGAGTAATCCCCACATCGTTACCATTTTTTAATGTTTTAACGAGATCCCGAATAGCCTTGGATCCTCCACGATTACTTGAACCACGAATTGCGTGGATACCAGACCATCCATAAAAAGCTTCAAGCCAGGCACCGTCACGACTCCCACTGATCAAACCAAAACATTTTCGATTACCCCTAAATCTTCTTTGCCATTCTCCAGCAAGAAATAAACGATTATGCCAAAGAGTTATTATGACAGGTTTATCATTTTTGACCACCTCCAGTTTGGATTTTGGATCAATAAATTTAAAACGAATTGTTAATACCCACAAACGATAAAAAAAACCAATGGGAAAAAATATAACTTTATATTTCAACCCTAAAGAAAAGGGTGATTGCGGAGAATTCCGCTCAGGTTTAATCATTTAAGGATTTAGAACTCAAGATTCAATCCAAGTTCTGCAAGGTGAGCGGGAACTTCATTTTCATGAAAATAACGATACCCCATACTTAGCGAAAATAATTCGCTAAATCTCCAGGAAAGTCCGGTTGATGCAGTTAGGAAAATGTCATGCTCTTTCCTTGAACTTAAATTATTATTATCTTCAATTAAGGACAAATAATAACCTATACCCACCCCTAAATAAGCTTCAAGTCGACTGATAACGGTAAACTCATAACCAAGGTCTAGATAACCGGCAAGGGTCTGACTATCACCAGTTAATTGCTTACCCAGAATATTGAGCTTTGAGCTATCATGAAAAGCATTAGCTTTATAAAATCCACCCATTCCAATTTTAAACCTATTAATGGTGAAACCACCAGCGATATTGGCGGAAAAACCAGGATCATATCTTTTGTAGGATCTCGGTGTTTTGTAGATTTTATGAGGAAATGCCATTCCGGGTCGCAATAAGAGATAATACCCTAAACCAGCGCGCTCGTTCGGGTTAAAAGTACTCACGACTTGATCGTCTTTTGTGAAAGTGCCAGGTGAGTCAACATTGAAGGCGAGTTGATTTTCAGGTGGCACAGGTTCAACAGGATTATCGATGAGAGGGTTGTCTCTGTTGACTCCGGTAGAAAAGGACAATGGAGGTTGAACAGCTCTTTCAAAAACGGGTCGCGACGGTTGGTTTGAAGTATCAAAAGGAGTCTTAAAATTGCCGTGAGAAGAAAGACCATAAAATATTTTATCGAACCTGTCCTGGAGGTTATGAAGTTTTTCGGAATAATTATTTAGCTCACCCTTCATTCCGTGAATTCTCTTCTGTTGATAGAAACTTTTATCGTCTATATTTTCGTAGTATTCAACCACAGGTTTTCTTGGGACTGAGGATCGATAGTCAGAGGTATAATCTGCTTGTGCCATTAAAAATGATTTGCAGAGGAGTGATGCTAGCAAATAGCACTTAAGCAGGGGAATAAAAAATGTAGGCAAGATATTCATTAGGGAAATACTGTGAATGGAAAATGTAAATAGAATCAATGAAAGACTAAATGTCTATCTTTTTTGTATCCATTGGCATTCTTCTACTTTTAAGCCAAGTTCGCCTTAGGTAAAAGTATAATAAATGAAAGCCAATAAAATATAATATATTAACCACAACACCCCCTATTAATGCAGTTCGTATACCATCTTCCTGACGAACCGCCCGGCGATGCGCCACTAAATTTCTAGCTAAAACCTGGTCCGAGGTCATAGGTAAGCGAGCATCATAAAACTCTGGGGGAAGTTGCAGGTCAATGAGTTTTTGTGGAACTTCAGGCTCTACATTTTTAATAATATCCCAGTAATCACGGGTTGAGGTATTCAAAAGAGGACCTACCTTGATTTCACGATGAAAAGTAAATTGTATAATACAAGCGGTTATAACTAAAAGGCCTTGTGAGACCAACCATGCCTTGGTACGGAGTTTCATTTGCCTCAAAGTAACTAATTTCTAGTTTCTTGCAAAAATAAACAACTATTTATGCTTCTATTGAAATTCATTGTTGCCAAGTAAGATTCTTTTTCGAAGAAAAGCTAACGGTAGATGAGGTTATTATATTTCTTTATGTCTTTTTTGTTTTTTTCGCTCTTTGCGAAAGCTCAGGTAGTACACACTGTTCAAAAAAATGAAACACTTAGTGCAATTGCTCAGAAATACGGGGTTTCTGCTAGTTCGATTCAAGCAGTGAACGGTATCTCCAATCCCAATCTTCTTTTTGTTGGTAAAAAATTAAAAATTCCAAGTGGATCTACTTCAGAAATTCCATATACCGTAAAAAAGGGCGATAGTTTAGGGAGCATCGCATCTCGATTTGGAGTAAAACTTAGCGAAATTTGCTCGCGCAATGGAATCGCAAGCCCAAATTTAATTAAAGTTGGTCAAAAGATAATCATCCCTGTCAAGGGTTCCACGAAACCTCCTCCATCCCTGCTCCCAAGCTCTTTAATTAAGTCTCTTTCATCGATTAAGCCTCACGCTGGAAAATGGAAAAAAATTATCATTCATCATTCCGCCACCCCTGTTGATGACGCAATGAATATGCATCGAGTTCATAAAGCAAGAGGGATGAAAAATGGATTAGCCTATCACTTTGTAATTTCAAATGGATCGAGAAAAGCTTATGATGGAGAAGTTTTTATTGGTACAAGATGGAAGGGTCAACTTGATGGCGGGCATGTAAAAAAACTTAGTTGGAATAAAACTTGTATCGGGATCTGCCTCATTGGGAATTTTGAACTTAAGACTCCATCAAATCGCCAACTTGATGCCCTTGAAGGCTTATGTGAATACCTGATGAAGCGCTGCAGGATCGCTAAGAGTCAAGTTACGACTCATAAAATCCTGCATCCGGGGCACACAGCCTGCCCTGGGAAATATCTATCCCTCCCCTCTTTTATTCGTAGGCTTAACCCTTAATTTGGCTAATCATCTTTTTGTCACGTGCAAAAAGTACTTTCCCAAAGCGGGATTCAGAATTTCTTGAAAATGCTTCTTTGAATTCGGAAAGATTAAAGATAGAATCAACGGGGTGTCTAATCTCTGTTAAAGCGAGTGGTTGAAGGACTTCATCAATTGCAGTTCTAATTTCATTTATACTTTTCTTTTTCCTCCAGCGATCCAACCAGAAACCCACAAAACGAATATCGTTAAAAATCAAATTGCGGGTTGGAAACCTAACATGTGAACCATCCATAGCACCAAAAGTAATGTGAACGGCTCCATCGCACAAGCATTTGGCCAATCGAATGGCACTTCGTCCCCCAACAGAATTAAGGGCTAGTGTGCAACCCTTACCATTGGTTAATTTCCCTATCTCTTCAACCGCATCATCCCGATCAAGAAAGACATCAGTTTTTGAAAATCCCAATATCCTGTCTCTTGCTTCTTTAGTTCTAACGAGACTAATGCATTGGATGCCTAGTTTTTGAGCAAACTGTATAACGGAGAGTCCTACCGCTGAATTACCCGCATTTTGAACAATAAAATCACCGGGTTTCAAATATTCAAAATCATTAAGTAACCGCCAAGCGGTCATCGGATTAAGAAGAGATATGGCGAGTTGATCGAGGGGGACCAAAAAAGGAAGCAGGAGGAGTTGATCTGCTTTTTCCATCATATATTCCTGCCAAGCACCAGAACCTTCAGGCAAAGCAACGGGTCTGCCAATCAATTTCTCGTCCACCCCTTCTCCTGTTGAATATATTGTACCCACGCCTTCCCTACCAGCAACTGCAGGTAGTTCACGCAATGATCCATATGAACCATTAATTAGCCCTAGATCAGATGGATGTAGGGCTGTTGCTTGCATTTGAATAATAACTTCACCCTGCCGACATGGAGGTAATGATTTGTTTTCTAATTTTAAAACATTGGAGGCTTCTCCAAATTCATTGTAACACAAGGCATCAAAAGATTCGGGGGTATTCATTTTTTTAACACTCCTATCGCAGACATCCATTCCTTAGCACGACTTGGCCAAGTTGATACAAAGTTTTTAGATTTCCTCATACCGTAACCATGACCGCCAAATGGATACAGATGAAGTTCATTCCCAATTACACCAGCTTTCTCAAGAGCCAGGTACAATAATGCACTACCCTCTGCGGGAACATGGTCATCACCTGTGTGGGCAAAAAAGCATGGAGGGCATTCAGGGCTCACTTGAACTTCAGGAAATAATTGAGACCTATCCTTTCGATTTACTAAATATGCGGGGTAAATTAAAATTGAAAAATCTGGCCGACAGGAAACCTCGTCTGAATTATCAAGCTTGGGGTATGTCCTTGCCTTGAAAGATGTGGCCATCATCACGGCTAGATTACCACCCGCCGAGAATCCAAGTATGCCGATTTTATCTTTAGCAATATTCCATTCCTGGGCATTTTGACGAATAAGCCCCAGCGCTCTTTGAGCGTCCTGCAATGGGGCATCATGCTTCTCACGACCTTTTCTTCGTGGAACCCTATATTTAAGAAGTATAGCGGTTACCCCAAAAGAATTTAGCCATTCACAAACATCTAATCCCTCATGCTCATAAGCCAAAATACTGTAACCGCCACCAGGGCAAACTAAGACAGCAGCTCCATTTGAATTTTTTGGATCTGCGGGAAAGATCTTCATGCTTGGTTTGGAAACATTGGAAATCCGAAGGACATCACTTGAATCCTTAGGAGGCTTTTCAAATTCGGCTTCAATTTCGCCCTTTTTTTCTCCCGGAGCTTCCCCTGGCCAAAGAAATATGACATCGCTGGGAACCGCTCTTAAACAAAAGGTGAAAAACAAAAATAAAGTACAAGATAAAATTCTCATGCATCTTCTAGACCTAAACTTATCAAAGTATGCAAAACAAAAGAGAATAATTGATTCATTTTTATTTTGCGAAATTAGGAAATTTTTCAACATATGTAATAGTAATGAAATTATTTCTCCTTTCTTTAACATTCTTTTTTCTTTCATCTGCTCTTCCGGCAAAGAAAAAACTTTCAACCACTGAATTAATCCGACCCTTAATTAATATAAATAATTTTGGATCCGGGAACACTGCCGCGATTAAAGTATGGCCAAAAGTCGCCAGTTTACCTTCATCTGAAGTCCCTGAATTGCTTAAAGCGATGAACCAAGCAAATCCTCTTGGAGATAATTGGATTCGAGGAGCACTAAGTAAAATTTGCGAAAAGAATAAATCTAGCCTGCCCATTGCAAAAATTATTGCATTTCTCAAAAACCAATCAAATCAAGATGGAGCGAGGCAAATGGCTTATGAAATAATAGAGGCTTATAGACCTGCAATAGCTGATACATTAGCCCCATCATTTATTGATGATCCAGCGGCAGATCTACGAAGAGTATCTGTCGCCTTAATGATTGATCGGTCTAACAGTATTAAAAATGAAGCAAAGAAGAAAGAACTCCTGCTCAGCACTCTTAAGAAAGCTCGTGAAGTTGCTCAAATAAAAGAAATCAGTAAAACCCTTAAAGAAATGGGGCAAGATATAAACATTACTAAGCTAATGGGTTTCCTCTTAAAATGGCATACAGTTGGCCCCTTTGATAACAAAGAAAGGATGGGTTTCAACAAGAAGTTTCAACCTGAAGAAAAAACGGATCTTGATCAAAAATACAAAAGTATGAATGAAACCATAACATGGTCTCCCTTTTCAACTACAGAAGAATTTGGAATGCTGGATATAAATCAACAATATGGTGAAATAAAAGAAGTCTGTGCCTATGCTCAAACTACTTTTCTGTCCAAGGATAGTAAACCTGCACACTTTCGAATAGGCTCAAAAAACGCTTGGAAACTTTGGCTCAACGGCAAACTTCTTTTCGCCAGAGATGAATATCACCGAGGGAAAACTAGAGTTGATCAATTCATTATCGAAGGTGAGTTAAAAAAAGGAAAGAATTTAATATTACTTAAAATTTGTCAAAATGAACAAACTCAATCCTGGACAAAACAATGGGAGTTTAATTTTCGCGTTACCGATCGAACTGGCTCCGTTATTCACACTATTGAACCTGTATCTTATTGAAATAAACATGAAGAAACTTTTCTCGCTAATCCCATTCTTTTTTCTCCACAACCTGACTCATGCTGATTGGCTTAATTTTCGCGGATCGCATGGTAATGGAGAAGCCTCATTCCGTTCTATTTCTCAATTATCAAACACAAATCCCACATCGTGGAAAGCAATCTTGCCCGGGCGTGGTCTATCAAGTCCTATCCTAGTGAAGGACAAGATTTATATTACTGCATCAAGTGGGCCCAAACAAGAAACCCTCCATATTCTTTGCTTCTCACAAGATCAAGGCGAGTTAGAATGGGAGAGAAAATTTAAATCAACAGGGCGCACAATCTGCCATGAAAAAACTTGTGTTGCTGCACCAACAATGACGAGTGATGGAGAAGTAGTCATCGCACAATTTTCTTCAAATGATGTTTTTTGTTTAGATTTGAAAGGAGAATTAATTTGGCTTCGCGGATTAACTTACGATTTCCCCAATGCGGCCAATGGTCTGGGGATGTCATCTTCTCCCGTGATCACTCAGGGAGTTCTGATTGTCCAAGTTGAAAATGATGCGGACTCTTTTACAACTGGTATCGATATAAAAAACGGGATATCAATATGGAGAAAAACTCGTCCCAAGGGTGCAAATTGGACATCACCAGTTTTGTTCGGTTCAGGAAAAAAACAAAAGGTTGCCCTCCAATCCAAAAATGGAATCTCAATTATTAACCCAAAAACAGGAGATGAATTCTGGAGTTTTGATGAAGGTGCCTCAACCATACCATCTTCTACTCCAATTGGCGAAATCCTACTTGTTCCCTCTAATGGAATGATCGCACTCAAGGGACGAATTGACCAGAAGTCACACACTCAATTATGGCAGGATAATAAATTAGGTCCTGGTACAGGAAGTCCAACTATTTCCGGGGATTACTTTTTGGTTATCAATAAAGCCAATGTCCTAACCTGTGCACAAATTACAACCGGAGAAATCTTATGGCGCATGAGAATAAAAGGACCATCGAGCGGTTCGCCTATTGCTACATCATCTCATCTATATTTCTTCAATGAAGATGGACTAGGCCAGGTCATTGAAATTAACCGAAATGAAGGCAAACTTGTTTCAAGTATTGATCTGGAAGAAACCATTTTATGTACACCTGCAATTTCAGAAAAAGCCTTATATGTAAGATCCGATAGACATTTATGGAGGCTTTCGGGAAATTAAAAGTTAACCCTTACCAATGGTTTAGCCTGTTTAAATTTTGCAATTTCAGTATCAAGAATTTCACAATTCCAAATAGATAGATCTTCCAATGGGCGGAGCGACAGAAGAGATTTTAAGCTTTTTCCCGAAACCCTTGTTTCAGAAAGGTTTAAGCTTTTCAAATTTGGCATCTTCGACAATTGGTTAATACCCAAATCCCCAATTTCTGTCGCTCGAATATTTAATTTAGAAAGGTTTTTAAAATTTGAAATAGTTAAGCAGGATTTATCTGTAATACTTGAATTCCGAAGATCTAAATGTGTAAGATGATCACCCAAACTTGATAGTTTGGAAATAACTTGGTCGTTGATTTTATCCCCATCTGTGACTGCCCGAACTTCAATTAGTGGATTCCCCTTACCTATCGGACGAACCATGAGTGATGAACTCAATTGAAAACCAGTTAAACGAGAAGATGTTATTGGGGTTAATCCACGTGCCAATTGATCATAGAACAAAAGATATTTGGGTAAGTCATGAACTGAGGTGCCACTCGAAACTGGCTCGCGAACTCCTTCTGTGGCACCCACCCACCTGCCAAAATCAACCCCTTGAGCAATCCACTTTCTAATTAACTCTTTTTCAATAAAGGTTAGAGGGTCTCCCTTAGGAGGCATAATATCATCATCATCAGAAGGTAATATAATTCTTTGATAAAGTGAACTTTGGCTTGGATGATCTACTACAACAATTGCCCCGTCATCACTTCCCGCCATGATATGCCCAGCACCATCAAGGCGTAAACCGGCCTTTGGTTTCTTTATTCGCCCATTTTGCTCAAAGGGTGCTTGATGGCATTCAATGCAACGATCCTCGAGAATAGGTAAAACTTCCTTCTTGAAGTCAACCACGGCTAGAAGTTCAAATTGAACGATTGTTAAAATCAAGAATATAAAAAAAAGTTTGTTCATAGGTAGTTACGGAATTACATTTTTTATTCCCATTTTTGCGAGCAAGGAAAACACTCCTTTTGTAAAAATTTTCCTACAGTCAGATTCTTTTTTGTTGGAATACATCGGATTAACAGGTTCTATTAAGTTATAAAACTCTCTTCATTCTTTAACCTTTTAGGATATTTACTGATGGTGTTTCTACTCTTTCCCCCATGGAAGTGTCCAAATAAAAAAGGAAAGCACCCTGACCTAATGAAATTCGATAAAAGACACTATGCTAATGGGTCAGGTGATCCGAATTACGCCTGGTAATCCTGAAGGAAGATCAAAAAATTATACCTATTAACGGAGACAGATTTAAACCATATATCAAATAAGGAAAAACAATTATCATTTCAGGGATTTTCTTTCATTAAGTTTATTGATATGTATTCTAAACTAAGAAAGTGTTTAGATTTACATTTAATAAACTTTCCACAGAAAATAATTTTGATCTTAACCAACTAGGAGTTAAAAATGTCTTTTACTAAACAAAATATTATTGATTTCACACTTGAAGAAAAAATCGGGTTTATGGAATCATTTTTGGTTTTATATAACCAAAGACCGGTCGAAAATAATCAAGGGGGAATGAAAATCCCACACCTTTATAACCTATATTTAATATTAAAAAAACTAAAGCCTAAGCTTATTGTTGAGAGTGGTGTTTGGCACGGACAAGGCACTTGGTTTATGGAGCGTGTTTGCCCAGATGCTAAAATTATTTCTTTTGATATAGATTTGAGTAATAGGCACTTCATATCTGAAAAAGTTGAATATTATCAACATGATTTTTCACAATTCGATTGGGAAGATTTTTTTGAACAAAAAGTAAATTACAATCCAAGCAATACACTTCTTTTCTTAGATGATCATGTTGATTTCAATAAGAGAATTGAAAAAATATTAAATTCAAAATTTAAGTTTGTTGTATCCGAAGACAATTACCCATCTAATCAAGGTGACTGTATTACTCCCAAAAAAATTCTAGAATCTAATAAATATGTGATTGATAAAGATGGTCATCGACAGTGGAAAAAATTCGATGAAAATGTAAAACTTATTTTTGAAAAATCAATAGTTCATTACGAGGAATTATCTCCAATTTATAAAATCAATGTTACCAGGTGGGGTGACTCAGGAGATATTTATAGAACTCCGAAACCACATTTTAGATTTGATTTCTTCGATGATCCTATAATTATCGAAGAGATGCTTTACTACACTTGGATATGCTTGATGGAATTTACAAGTAAGTAGCATTTTACATTCAATAATGACAATGAATGAAATTCAGATTTTAGATTTACATCTCATGAACTTACAATAGCACAACCCTCATTTAATATCTTTGGTTCAATTAATAGAGACATTTCTTTATTCGATCATTTTGCTTTAATGATTCCATTAACTTATGAAACTAAATTCTTTTATAACTATTGTTCTCTTCATTCTCCAAGGAGAATGCCACCTATTTCCACAATCATGGAAATGGCAGAATGAAGAGGGAAAACACATTGACCTGCTGTACGCCGAAAAAAAAATTGCCCGTTATGTTTATGAGAAAATGGACCCGAATGACCGCGAGCGAACTTATAAGCCTTTTCATCACATTTACCAATCCAATGGCTCAGATTTCCTGACAAAAGGTCCGGGTGGAAAATTCACTCATCACCGGGGGATCTATTTCGGTTTCTCAAAATGCACAGCCTTTGATAGAGGAGAGAACCAAGTCATAGTTGACACATGGCACTGCAAGCGTGGTTACCAAACCCATGAAAAAGTAATAAACCAAAAAGCAGGCAGAGATACCGCAAGCCAAACCGTAAAGATTGCATGGAGGGTAGATGATGGAACCATATTCGCAACTGAACATCGAACACTTTCTTTTTCAATACTTGAAGACGATTCTGTTCAAATTGATTTTAAATCAAAACTCAGTACCGACCAGAAACTAGTTAAATTTGACGGAGATCCCCAACATGCCGGTTTTCAATTCAGGGCATCCAATGAAGTGGCTGAATCGAACAGTAAGCAGACCTATTATATTCGACCGGTCGACGGTAAGGATGTTAAGGGAAAAACGAAAAATTGGCCTAAGGACACAGATATGACTAATTTATTATGGAAAGCACAAAGTGTTGTTGTTGGCGGAAATCGATACACTACAGTTTACCTCGATCATCCAGGCAACCCTAAGCCTTCGTTTTTCAGTGAAAGAGATTATGGTCGATTCGGATCATATTTCAAATCGGAAATTACTCCCAGCAAGCCACTTTTAGTGAAATACAGGCTAAATATTTCTCTAAAAGAAAGGTCCATCAAAGATTGCAAACATCTGAGCAGTCTTTTTGTAAAAACATTTTAATGTAAGGGTACTCTTTTTTTTGCCCACGAACCTACCACCCTACCTACTCGCATTTAGTGCGGGTGCGTTTTATTCAATTAGTGCGTTGCTTTGCAAAAGAGGACTCGAACTTGGTGCCGGTACCATAAGGTCTTTGATCATTTCCAATTGGATTATGGCTTTCTTTTTTATTCCTTATCCATTGATTCAAGGGAGCATTCCTGAAAGTGCTGATTTACTCGCTGGATTCACTCTAGGAGTAATTTTCTTTCTTTCTCAGTTTACCTGTTTTTTAGCTCTACAACAGGGAGATGCGTCCATGGTTACTCCTATCATGGGGGCAAAACCAGTTTTCGTTGCTTTTTTTATTTTTACCTTTGGACTTACAGGGGTTCCCTCCCCGGGTACTTGGGTTGCCGTCTTACTCGCCACTATTGCAATTGGTTTAATCGCATGGCCGGAAAAAGGCGGAAAGATTCGCCTTTCAGCAATCTGCCTTGGTTTATTGACCGCATCCGGATTTGGCTTAACCGATGCACTTGTACCTCACCTGGCCCAGCAGTCAACTCCGGCACATGTTATATTTACTATGTTTATTACTGTTGGAATAGGGTCTTGCTTTCTTCTCCCCTTGGTAAAGGGTAGATTTTTCTACCTGGAAAGAAATGCAGATAAGTGGATGATTGCTTCTTGTATACCAATGGGTATACAAGCAGTGCTCATGTCATTAGCTATGGGTTTTTACCAAGTTCCAGCAGAAGCAAATGTTTTTTATGCCTGCCGTGGAATCTGGGCAATTTTTTTAGCCTCTTGGATAGGCAAGCGGATTGGATTAAATGAGGGAAAAATGAGCAACCCGGTCTTCAGAAGAAGGTTACTGGGAGCCTTTCTTTTAATATTGGGTATATATTTTACCCCCCTTGGTGCTCCGCAATGAAAATAAATAGTAAATATCTTAGCGTGAATTAAATATTTCTAACTTTTCTTTCAAAATACTAAAAACAATATCATGCTCAGCCAAAGGATTAGTTTGGTAAATTTTCATTTGTGGAAATAAAGAGGATGCATTTTCGCAAATTTTGGCCAAGTCTCCGCCCTCACCAGCATGCCTGCCAGAAAGTAGAAAAAATAAGGCAACTACCACATCCCGACTTCCTTCCTGCCCCCATTTCAAAAGTAGTTCTTCAAGTAAGGGTTCGTTAAAAGAATACTGATCACCTTCCCTACGCTCCATGGAGCAGGTCGAAAATTCGGATTCAGTATAATTTTGTATCTTACGCAAATTTGCCCCCACTTGTTCCCTAACTCTATTAACTTCAGCTATCGGAGTCCCATGATCAACCATGGCAACACGAGGAGTTGAAAGGTGTTCCCTATCAATCAAGTTATTAATTTCACCTGCTAAAGCCTGGGCTAATCGATGGTCTCCATCTATATGCAGGCAATCGAGAACCTGATAAGAACGACCGACCTCTTCTCTTCTCCACTCTTCTAATCTTGAAACCAACCATTCGGTAATTCCTCGACTCGGTCCAAGAAAAAGGGGGAGTATCAATAAGGACTTTTCTTTTTTGCCACGTGGACTTGTTAAAAAAGTGCCAACCGTTTCAGCTTTAATATCGTCAAGGTCAGAAGGTTTAATCTTATTGGAATGAAGCAAACCGACAGGTAATACCTCAAACTCAGTTTCTATCGACAATTTTTGAGCGACTCGCCGAAGACTAAAAATAGCTTCGGGTCGAAGGGAACCATTGTCGACCAACAAACAAATTGGTAATTTCATGCGCTTTCTCGTTGACGAAGGTTGAGTCGCGTGCAAGAAAATAATTCTAGAAGATTAGCTATGGGATGGCTAG
>TARA_B110000008_G_scaffold108924_1_pt1 | contig 15548 bp, 21 predicted proteins | sample TARA_B110000008 | Tara Oceans TARA_B110000008 (sample SAMEA4396496) | marine metagenome | biome: Westerlies Biome; feature: [DCM] deep chlorophyll maximum layer (ENVO:01000326); material: water (ENVO:00002006), including particulate matter (ENVO:01000060) such as... | depth 40 m
TTTATTTGTATTTATTTTACATTACAGAATATTATTTTTGTCTCCGTACGGGCAATCGGACTGACGACGTGTTTTGTTCAACTTTTACAGATAAAACGACGATGGTCCTGATTGGCCGCGAGATGCCGGACGAAGATCCGCCGAAAGATCACGTCGACGGATGCGACACGCGGTTCGTCCGCGGCGCGTACGTACCCGCGAACCTCGAACGAGGGTTGGACGATCCGCGCGAGCGCTTACCGGACATGGTCATCCTATTCAACGCAGACGCGTGGGGATGCCAATGGCGAAGGTGAGTGTATTTTATAATTCTCATATGGGCAATTTGATTGACGTCGTGTTTTGTTTTAACAGGACGATGCTTAATCTGTTGTCGCCGAGGTTGGATCTGATTGACGGGTCGAGGACCGTGGGCAGGTTCGACGACGTATCCGGCGCGCCCGTCATCGTGACTGGATACGCGTACGAAGACGTGTCAAAGATCGAGCGGATGGTCAACGAGCGCTCGCGTTGGTTCTCCACGCGCGAGTTGCGTAAATGCGACGCCGCCGTCGAGGACGCGTACGGCGAAGCGGTGTCGGGCGGGGACGCTAATTGGGGTATGGAAAGCGACGAGATGCCGCCCGGGACGCCGGTGGTGCACTGGGTGACGTCGCCGAACAGGCCGGAGGATAACGCGCCGGGTGACCCAAATGCCTATTGGTTCTCGTTTTCACCCGGGCTTGGTACGTTTATTTTTAATTCGTGTATGGGCAATTTGACTGACGACGTCGTGTGTGTTTTGTTTACAGGCGGGGTGGAAAACGGTAGAAAAGGATCGTCGGTTGGCGTGGTGGACGGGGATTTGGCGGTCGGAGCGTCGGCGGTGGTTATTTTGCTGCTGGCGGTGTGGCGAATGCTCCGGCGGTAGCGGCCGGCGTGTTTCATTCGAATCTGATGTATCATCTAGCTAGAAGGACTCGAGCTAACGACCCATTTCCGAAGCACCTTTTCGCGCGTAACCTTCATCGTAACCTTCATCGTGATCTTCGTCGTGACCTTCATCGCCCCGCCGATCCGCCGCCCTCGCGCACCGCTCCGTACACCCTCACCTCCCCCTTGTTCGCCAGCGCCAGGCTCCACCCGAACCCCGCGTCTTCGTCGCTCAACGAACCACGCGCGAACACCGCGGTGGGATCAAATCCGACCTCGCCCCGACTCACGCAGTCGCCCGCCTCATTACCCACACAAGTACGTATATCATTCCCAGCCGAGCCGTCTCTGACCTTGTACAGCGACACCGCGCGGGACCGCTCCCCGGGTGTCACCACGTACACGCCGCCGCCGTCGCTATTTCCGCTATTTAAATCTATACCACAATTAGCACTCCGGGTCGACTCAGCTTCGCGTACAGAGTCGTCGGCGGAGTCGAACACGAAGACGGCTCGCGTGATCGTCTTCGGCTTTGTCGTCCCGGCTCGGTGGTGCCCGGTGAACTCGCGGAACATTTCCAACGGTGCGTTACTTTGGCCGTTACTTTTTTGGTGCAGTGCCTCGTCCAAAGGTGCGGCCAGGGCTCGGAGGTCCCAGAGCCGGACGTAGGCATCCGCGCCCGACGTCAGCAACGTCGGCGACGAATGGAAAAGAGATTTTGTGTTTTTTATTTCCCCCCCCGGCGAAAAAGCGGATCCGGCTCCGCGTCCCCACTCCACAAAGTTGACCGCTCGGCCCCCGTGCGCGCCGTCCACGCCCGCGACCTTCGCGCGGTTCGTCGGGAGCCGCGTGTCCACCACCGCGACGCACCCGTCGTTGCCGCACGACGCGAACAAAGCGCCGCCGAGTCCGTTGCTGTTATTCATCGTTGATTCATCGTTAATCACGTCGTCGACGTCGGGCGTGTTCCATCGAACGCATCGAACCACGCCGCGGTGCAGATCGTCGTACTCGCGGACGTGTGCATCGAATTTGGCACCGGGTGGGTTCGAACCGCCGACCTTCGCGCCCCGGACGGCATCCTCCGGTAAACTCCACTGTGAACAAAACATCGTCATTCTATAAATCGCGCCTACGTCATGAATAAAAGAATGAACTCTCACCTGCCGCACGGTCCAGTCTTTGCATCCCACGAGAAGCTCGTCGTTCCAGTGGTGCATCGAGAAGACTCCGGAGCCTCGGCCGGCGTCGAGCCTCCACGCTAACCTCGGAGCGCCCGTCGCGTTGGACTTGACTGTACACAAAACACGACGTCAGTCCAATTGCCCATACGAAAGTAAAAATAAACTCACCGGACAAGTCCCACGAACACACGGTACCGTCCATACCGCCCGCGGTGAGCAAATACGAATTAGTATTAGCGTTCCCGGCGGACGTACCGGTACGCGAAGCGGTGTCGTCTTTGGATGCTAATCGTGGTAACCGGTGGTGGGGAAACTGCGTTTGCGAACACCAGCCTCGGTGCGCGGTCCACGACAGCAGCGGCGATTTGTACGAGATTCTTCGTCCCGTCTCTTCGTCCGTTTCCCTGTGTGAACAAAACACGACGACGTCATACAAATTGCCCATACGACGGGAATTAAAATAAACTCACCAATCGTCATCTTCGTCACATTCGACTTCGACTTTGTCTGTACCGCTGGGTGCCATTGGACGGTGTGGGTGGTTCGTTGTTCGCCCCCCGTGGGATTCGAACCTCCGACCTCTGGTACCGAGCGCGAACACCGCGCATCGTCCGCCGTCGCCTCCCGCCGCCAGCAGCGCCGGTCGAGGGCTCGGCGTCATCGCTCCGGCGCCGGGCGACTCGTCACCGATCTTCTTCGTTTGCACAGAGTATTTACCGTGACGAGTGGTGTCGATGGAGTAGAAACCTTTCTTGCACGTGCCGTCGATGAAGCGCACGGGGCGTTCGGCGAACCCGAGCAGCGGCGGCCGTTTTTTTGACCGTTTTTGACCGGCGTCGGCGTCGTTTTCCGCGTCGTCGTCGCGACGATCAGTAGCCGAGATCTGTGCACGATGTGATTGGAAATAAAACACGGCGTCAGTACAATTGCCCGTACGGTAATAAAAATAAACTTGAAATAGAAATAAACTCACCGAGAATGGTCCTTCTTCGGTGGATGTCCACGCGGTATATCGGAGCACCCCGCTGTCGTCGAACGTTTCTTTCTCCTCCGGATCCTCCTCGTCATCTTCGTGGTTTCCGTTCGTGGTGGTATGGGACGGCACAGCTGTGCGGGGGTGGGCACCCACCTGGGCACCCCGCGGTTGCAGTCCAGATGCGCGCAGTGCGTCGGCGTTTACTTCGTCGACGAACGGTCCGGTGTGCCGCGTGGACCGCGTGGATCGTCGCGTGGGTGCCGAGGTGGGTGCCGACCCTCGCCGCACAGCTGTGTTGGACGCGTCCGTCGTTCGTCGTTTACGCTTGGGTTCGGCGCGTGATGGAACCGTGATGGAGGCGGCGAGGTTGTTTATGCCGAGCTCTTGCATGATGGCGCGGTTGCGTGCGACGCGCGCGTCCCTTTCGCGCTCGTAGTCGGCGCCGGTGGGGGACGGAGGAGGTGGCGGGTCATCGATGGGGGGAGCGGAGGCGGCGGTGAGCTTGTTCGCCCACATGCGCGCCAGCGGGTTGTCCGGCGGCATCCCGCCCCGCGCGCGCGGCTCACTCTGATGAGGGCGAGAGATACGAACTTTCTTTTTTTATAATCGTGCCTCGCTCGTCACGAGATGAGCAAAAAAACACGCCGTGATACTAATTGCCTATACGAACATTAAAATAAGCTCGCCGCATTTGTATACCTCTTATTTCAGCACGCTTGACTGCTTCGCACGGGGAATTATTTCTCGGAACTGTCAATGCGATTTTTGAACTTCACTTCAACTTCAAATTCAAATAACCGGCGCGCAACATCACCCCCGGCGCGCGCACGCACCGGGCTCCGGATCACATCCATGCCGAAGGGAAAGAGCTGGATGAAGGCGGAGCTGGACGCCACTCGCGCGCGGAACGCGGCGATGGTCGCCTCCAAACACAACCACCGCGCGACGACGACGGATCCCACGCACGAACCTCTCGCCATCGCGCAACACGAGAATTCCAAGTACAGAGGCGTCGTCACCATGCACGTGGACAGGCTCGCCGCGATCGAGACCGAGCGCGACGCCGCGCTCTCATCCGCCGCGGCGCGATCCGCCGAGCTCGACGCGGAGAAGCACATGACGCAGTACCAGATCGACACACTCAAACGCAAACTCGCGGACGCCGAAGCTGCCGAGGCGAAGCTTCGCGTCGAAGTTGAAGATCTGAAGCGCAAAGCAACGGAGTCGTCGTCCCAGTCCGTGATGACGGTCGCGGTGACGCCCGTGCGCGCGATGCTCCCGTACACGCCCGCGGCGCCGGCTAGGGATCGATTGACGGCGGGGGACGCGTACGCACGCCGCGGCGGCGCCGTCCAGGGATCGATCGACGGCAGGCCGGATGAAGAAGACAGACACCTCGGGTCATCTGGAGGCTCTGGCGGGTCATCCGGCGAACGCATCCTCGGAATGAGCACTGGAATGAGCAGCGACGGCAAGGACAGCTGCGACACGGGGGTCAAATCGGCATCTCAGCCGAGATCCGTCCCGAGCACCGGAGCCGCCGGGAACGGATCGCACAAGCGGTGAGTTTATTTTTATTTACGTGTGGTATGGGCAATTCGAATGACGTCGTGTTTTGTTAACAGGCCCAAACGGATCTGCCAGAAGAACCCGCCGCCGCGATTCAGCCTCGGCGACGCCGAAGCCGTCAGCGGCGGCGTCATCCTGATCGATCCATCATCGGAGAAGGACCTTTCAAAGGACCTGTCAAAGGATTCAAAGGATGACGATGTGACGCCGACGGAGTTCAACAAGTTCAACGAGTTCAACAAGTTTAAGATTCCGAGCTCGCCCGGTTTGGAGACGCTCGCGACGGAGGCTGTGGAGGAACGCGCGCGGTCGTTGTCGCGATCGTCGTCGCCCGTCATCCCGGCCGGTAAGTCGCCCGGGAGCGTCGGCGAGGCCGTGGGTTCGATTCCTGTGGGGGTTGAACGGAAGAAGCGGCGGGGACGGCCACATTTGTCCGGACACAAACGAAAGGCGATCGATGAATCCGACGAAGATTTCGAAGAGGGTGAGTTTCTTTTTATTTCCGTATGGGCAATTAGTATGACGTCTTGTTTTGTTCACAGTGGGCGTCGACATCGTCTTCGAGGAAGAGGATGAGGATGAGGAGATGGAGATGGAGATGGAGATTGAGATGGAAGAAGTGATGGAGGTGGAAAAGGAGTTGAAGGTTAACGTCGAGGTGCCCGCGGAGACGGCGCAGGTCGTCAAGCGCCGGCGGGGGCGACCGAAGGGATCCAAGAACAAGAGGACGCTGATGAGGGAGCGGCGCTCGGAGGCTGAGGCTAAGGCTGAGGCTAAGGCTGAGGTCGAGGTCGAGACTATGGCTGAGGTCGAGACTAAGGATGCGGCTATGGCTGAGGTCGAGACTATGGCTGAGGTCGAGCCTATGGCTGAGGTCGAGACTATGGCTGGGGCTAAGGGTGAGGCTGATGGTGAGGCTAAGGATGAGGAGAAAGAAAACGTCGAGCCTCCTCCTCCGGCCGAGGCGGGTGTCGTCAAGCGGGGCCGCGGCAGACCGAAGGGCTCGAAGAACAGGAAGGTGTCCGGTGAGTCACCACCCGCGTTGGGAGAGACGGAGGGAACGACGGAGAGGGCGGCCAAGCGGGTGTACAGGTGCAAGGCGTGCGGGGAGTGCGGACACAGCGTGAAGACATGCGGGCGCGCCTAGAGGAGTTGTCATACGATTACAAACGACGAAAGCATTTACGCGAAAGGATACGGTGGATCGTCAACCGTATGATTCAACATTCCAGTTTTCAATATCCGGTGCATAGTTGAAGTATACCTGACTAACGGCAACGCCATCGAAGGCACCCGTTGGTTCATCGCCATCGTTACCGCCATCGTCCTCATCTTCATCATCGTCTTCATCATCGTGATCGTTCTCTTCTTCATCATCGTGATCGTCCTCGTCTTCATCATCGTCTTCATCATCGTCCTCGCTCTCGGAGAAGTCCACTTCGGAGAAATCACCCGTAGTTCCGGCGCAACGAAGCAGTCCGTTAGTTTCGAGGCATTATTACCTTTTCTGTTGAATCTCGGCGGAGCATATTGCTACCGCGACGTCTTTGTCGCGGCTTGCGTCGCCGCCGTCCTCGTTGATTCGTACTCGCGCTGGCTTCGCCCCGGTAAACACTCAACACTCATGGAGAGTCGAATAACGAGGCTCTTCGCCTCGCCTCCCGCTAGTTCAGTTAGTGAGAGCGCTTCACACCCGCAGTATTCACGGCACCGTTTTCCTTGTCGTCCTCGTGACGCGCCTCCACGTTGTTGACATCGGCGCGCGGCGGCCGATCGGAGTCGGATCGCGTGACCGTCGTCATCGCCGTCGCACGCATGCCCCGGACGGAGCTGTGGCCGTTAACTTTTAGAAAAAAATTTAACAATCCGAGTTGCTGTGGGTTGAGAAGTTTCTCAACTGGTCAAAGATGACGAAGGTGCCCAGTTGTCGATCGCGCGTGTGTCACCGACCATCACCACCACCACCACCGACGACGACGACGCGATGGCGCCCACCGACGTCGCGCGCGTGATCCCCTCGCAGACATCCCCGGACCCCGCCAAGCTCGTCAAGTGGACCGACAAACCGACGGGATGCCTCTCCATCGCCGCCTGGGTCGCCGTCGCGTACGTGCTGCAGGAATTTTGCGTCACCCGGGTGAGTTTATTTTTAATAATTCCCGTAACTCCCGTACGCGCAATTAGAGTACTGACGTCGTCACCGGTTTTGTTTATTTTACAGCGGATGGATTGGACGGGCGAGACTTCATGGATATCTGAGACGTCGTGGCGCGCGGGGTCCATCGCGCTCGCGGGCGGTGTGTGCCTCGGCCTGGCGCTCGTGCACTACACCGACCCGGGGGTGATCAAACCCAACCCGCACGGTGTGGATCCGGCGGTCGCGGAGTATCTCTCCATGGGGCGACCAGTCTGTGAGTTTCTTTTTATTTGAGTTTATTTTTATTTTCGTAGTGTGCTATAGGCAATTGGACTGACGACGGCGTGTGTTTTGTTCATCACAGACGTCAAGCGGCTGAGATCCGACGGCACGGACCCGAACGACGACACCGACGATACCGACGATACCGACAGTGATGATCGTCGTCGGCGGCGCCGTATGAAGAAGTTCATCGCGCTCGCGGTGCGGTACGCCAAAGACTGGCGCGGCCAACCCATACGATCCATCTTCCCAGCCGCGGTGAGTGCTACGCAGCGTCCCTTCCATACTCAAATACCGAATCACCACCCAATTACCACCCAATCCTGACCAACCTCCCCCCACCAACACAGTTTCTCCATCACGAAGATCCGGAAGGACCGTGCCTGTACGACGGACGAACCCCAGAGTTCGACGGTGAGTTTCTTTTCATTCCCGTATGGGCAATTAGACTGACGTGTTGTTTTGTTTACAGCTCGATGCGTCACCAACACCTACTGCACCACGTGCGACGTGTGGCGGCCGCCACGGGCGAGCCACTGCAGGCAGTGCGGCTACTGCATGGAACGTTTCGATCACCACTGCCCGGTGCTCGGTACGTTTATTTTATAACTCATTTTAATCTTACGTATGGGCAATTGTACAGACGACGTGTTTTATTTGTGTTTACAGGAACTTGCATCGCGGCGAAAAACATGCGGTGGTTCGCGACGTTTCTCATGTACGCCGGGGTGAGTCAGAATCACATACAAGATCCAAATACAAATACCCAATTACCAACCAATTGACGACCTAACCACCCTCCTTTCCGTCCATAGCTGGCGTGCGCGTCCTACGCGGCGGCATCCGTGGTTAGGATAACGCAAGTGTGCGACGCTTCAATCGGCGACGGAGCCGAGTGCACCAAGGTGAGTTTAATTCAATACCTTCGTACTTGTATAGGCAATTCGACTGACGTCGTGATTTATTTTTGTACAGGGTTGGGAGCTCTGGGTGCTCCTGGTGTACTCGTTATTTCTCACGTGGGGTGGGCTGACGTTACTGCCGTTCGGTGTGAGCACGCTGTGCTGGCTGTGCATGGACGTCACCACGAAGGAGAGGCTCGGGGCGAAACCACTAATAGGAACGAGACATAGGGTGAACACTCGTATGAAACGTATTAAAAAGAAATCGGGGCTCGGGGACGAAACAGACGCCGACGGCGACGGCGCGAGCCCGCGGCAGGTGTGGGTCGGCGAAGGAGAAGGTGGAAACGATACGGACGATACGGAAGATGAATCGACACTGATGGGAATGGGAAGCGCCGCGTTCATCCCGGGGTATCCTCCGCCGCACCCCGATTTAATCTGGTGCGTATCCCCTCGGCGCTAGTGCTACCGAACAGTCCCCGTTTCGGATACTCAAATACCCAATTACCGACCAATCACTGAGTCAACCACGTACCAATTGCACAGGTGGTGGGACAACGGCAAGCCGGGTCCCGACGGAAAGCCGTGCGTGGAGGTTGAAAAGAGCGGGTGGCGCGAAGTGCTCTGCGTTCCAGGTGAGTTCATCTTTTTATCTTTGTATGGGCAATTAGAAGGCTTATGAAGTCGTGTTTTGTTCACAGTGCGTCTGCGGCCTCGGTACGACAAGCACGACGTCGCGGCGGCGATGAAACCGGAGTTTCGGCAGATGCTGTGATCCCGACCGATGCGTCGGCTACGGCACACGAGAGGGGCGGCGACTGTTTATTACCGTGGTATTTGGCTAATTGTATTCATAGTACTACCAAGATAGTCTAACTACTCGTGCCTAGCTAGAGTCTAAAGGGTTCAAGTGTTAGGATAAGTGTCCATGAGTCTCCGGTTCGCGTCCGGGTCTAGCCCGATGGACGTCCTCGCCAACTCCAACGAGTAGTTAGAGGCCACTCCCTTACCGTGATTAAACGACGGATCCGTACGGGCATTCACCCTGCGTTCCAACACCTGCGCGCATTTGACGCAAACCGCGCACCAGTCCTCCGCGTGGCCACCGGCGTTTACCCTGCGGACGTGAAAGCCGTCCCTCGCCGTGACCTGCAAACACACAAAGTTCGTACGGGCAAACAGTTAGAGGGCAAAAAATAAGTTCACTCACCGTCACGAAATCTCGCGTCACCACGACCTCCACCGGTCGGTACATCGCCGGTATCTCATAGAACCTCGCGACGTCTGTCGGTTGAACGCCGACGACGACGAAATCTGTAAACAAAACACGTCGTCAGCATATATAATTGCCTGAATGATAATCAAAATAAACTCACCATCTTCAGGCGGGAACATTGTTAGGACGAACTCGAGAGCGTCGCCGCCTCGGACGGTCCTGGACGCCGCGAGCATGACCCTCGCGGCGGCGGCGGCGGAGCATCGGTCCACGTCATCACTCGCGTCGATGGTTCTCTTCTTCTTCGACCCGGGCGACGTCGGCGGCGACATCCACCGAGATTTCTTTTTTTCATCAGCGTTTGAATTCAACGAAGAACTTTGGATGAAGTCCTTCGATTCGGAGTCCTTCGTTGACGTCGTAAGTGTTCCGGACGATCGAAGGGCGCGTTCGACGGCGCCGCACGCGGCGACGAAGTGCGCGTGAAACGGCCCGGTCGCGACCGTTTCAAACGGAGCATCCAAACCCACCGCGATCGACAAACCGGAGCCCTCCCTGGTGAAATCCTTAGCCACCTGACTCCCCTCCACGATGGAACCTCCGATTGAACCGGCGTATAAATGAGCCTCGTGCCTCCCCCGGGATCCTTTATCTTTCGTCGTTTCCATCGGTGACAGTGCAGATACGATTCGCGCGTTCGCCAGCGTTCGTCTGCACAGCTGTGACGTTTCACACCGGCGCACAGTGCCCATCGCGGCGTATCGAACCTCTTTTTCGTTTCCGTCTCTATTAACAGGCCGCGGGTTGGACCTAATTGGCGTTAATCCGGGCGTGATTCCTCTTTTAGCGGCGTCCGCGACCGCGGCGGCGTAGGAGGTTCTCTGCGCGGCGAGCAGCTCGGCGGCCACGATACCCTCGGCGCACGCCTTGCGCAACGCCGCCGCTCCTAAACCGCTCGAGGCGGCGACTTCTCGCGATGAATTCACGTCGGTTGATGAGCCTCCTCCTCCGCCCGGAAATATGTCGACGCCCGTGAGCGACGCGATCCCAAACCCGAACACAGCTGTATCTTTTTTTCTAGAAGCTTTCCGGAAGTCCTCCCGGTGGAAATCGGTCGCGATGCCGTGCACGCGTTCGCAGCAGTCCGCGGCGGCTACTGCGCACCTCGGCGGTAAATCAATCCAGGCGTTGCGATTTTCGTTTGACGTAGATGAAGACGGGCCGTCGATGGTTCTTCTTGTCGCGCGTCGTGCCGCGGCGTTGGCGAGCGCGACGGCGACGGGCGTGAGCAGGTGATCCACGCACTCGCGCATCGTGAGCGTCGCATCTGGATCACAGAGCCTCTCGGCGAAGTCCTCGGCGGCGATTGAAGCCCAGTGTATAAATTCGATATCCAGCGGGTCTTCTATTGTATGGGCAGTTAGACTGACGTCAGCGTCTTTTCCGTCCGCATGAATGGACCTGCGAGGATCCTCCCGTTGGCCGTGTACGATCGGCGTGCCTTTCCATCCCCCGAGCATCGTCTCCGCGAGTTCCGTGACGATCCGGTCGATGTCCTCCACCAGCGCTCGCGTCGTATCGGTGCGTGAGGCTGGCGTCCGGAGAGCGCCCGGCTGCGAGAAGAGCTCGTCGGGAATGCTACCCCCCGTCGCTGGGAGTGAGAGATGATGCGCGTCGTCGTCGTCTCGGGCGTCCGCGGCGGCGGCGACGGCCGCCACCGCGGCCCTCACGTCCTTCTCCACCCCGCCGTCCACCGCGCGCCCGACCACGTCGAGAAGACGCGCGCACACCGTCCATCGAACGATGGGCGTCAGCACCGAGCGCAGGTTAGCGTCCCGCGACAGTTTCAAGCAGGCGCACAGCTGGTAGTTTCGCAGGCACTCGCCGACGGCGTCGTCGCGCGTGCGTCGGAGATGAACGGCACGCGCGTCGACGTCGACGAAGGCGCCGGCGTCGAGGGAGAGCGCCAGGTGTTCGAGGGCATCACGCGCGGCTTTCCCTCCGTGCGGTGACGAGTTCATACATCAATGACTCTCCATGAATGAGTCTCTCGGAACTGCCGTGAAACATCGAAACGCCTCGCGACACGAGCCGGTGGCGAAAAGACCATGTAAACTATTTAGTCGCTGTGGGTGGTGTTTTCAATTGCCGTTAATAATGCCACATGTGTCCAGTCACGTTTCGTCAAATAGGAAATAAGGAATAACGAAGCGGGGCGGCGAGAACCGGCGGCGGAGAAACGACGGTTCGGGGTTTAAAAATTTCTCACGCGGCGTCCTCTTCATTGGACAGAGCCTTTGAGTTATAAACCGTAAATAGAGAGGAAAGTACACCGTGGCGGCACCGGTGGCGGGAAATCGCTGATTCGCCGATTTAGATTTTTTACGCGGCTTCGCAGTTTGGGTTCGGGACTCGAGTTTTCATTCATCAGAGGGGGAATACTGATACTCTACACGAAACGAGCTTCTCTTCTTCGCCCGGCCGACCCGCGCGCCCCGCACACTTCGTTGAACAACACACAAGGTGAGTCGATACGCCCGCGCCCATGACGTCGTGACGCGCGATGCCGCCGCCCGAGGCTTTGCGACGCGTCCTCCCTCCGTTGAGCCACCCCGCGCGTTTGGAGGAAGCGAGCGATCGGTCGATCGCCGCGCGAAAAATATCGTCTCCCATCGGATCTCAGAGCGCGGCTCGGTGACCGATCGATCGCGCGCTCGACGGGGATTGAAGACCCGTCGCGTCGTCCGTCGAGCGTCGACATCGCGCGGGAACACACGCCGTGACGATCACGTCGCCCCGTCCACACGTGTTCACCCGTCAGATCGCACGCGCACGCTGACCCCGCGCCCCGCCTTCCGCCCGCTCCTCCAAAAACAGTTTCAAAACAAAACAAAAGATCATGTCCGTGCTCGCTATGAACGCCATGGCCAAGGCCGTCGTCGCCCCCAAGGTGACCGCGTCCAAGCCCCGCGCCTCCGCCTTCATGGGCCGCCCCGCCGCCCTCAAGGCCCGCGTCGCCGGTACGTCCCACCGCCCTCTCAACGCATGCCAAAAAACGATGAAACAAAAAAGAATCTTGTTCCCCTTCTTCGCAATCTCATCATCATGCGCAAATCTCTATAGACCTTCTCTTCCCTGAAGCTAACCGCGATACTAATACCTCCCCACCGAATCAATCAATCCACCGCAGCCCCCAAGGCCCGTGCCCAGGTCACCGTCAAGGCTGCCTCCCAGACCGAGGACCTGAACAAGAAACTCAGCGAAGTCACCTCCACCGTCTCTGAAAAGTGGGACGAAACCGAGGAGAAACCCGCGGTGGTCACCCTCGGCGTCTTCGGGTACGTTCCTCCCTTATTACCCGTTACGAACGCCTAATTCATCAATTCATCAATACCCGAACCCTCACTGACCACCCACGTTCCATCGATCAACAGCCTCGTGGGTCTCGTCGCCGCGAACGGCGTGCTCAAGTCCATCGACGGCCTTCCCCTCGGTGAGTTTATTTTATATATTTCTCGTATGGGCAATTCGACTGACGTTACCGGTTTTGGTCATCACAGTGCCCGACCTCCTCGAGCTCGTCGGCATCGGCTTCTCCGGTTTCTACATTTACCAGAACCTCCTCTTCAAGCCCGACCGCGCCGCGCTCAAGGACTCCATCTCCAAGTCCCTCGACAAGGTCCTCTAAATTGCCAATCGCTTCTTTTTGGAGTGAGTGGTCTCATCGCTTTCTCTCGTCGTCGCCGGGGGAGAGTAAAAAAAAAACACAAATCATGAGTGCCTGTATTTGCATAGTAGCGGCGTTGTAGCAGCGCGAAGATGGGGTCGGACCGGAGCCGCCGCGACTGCCTTTGACAATAAAACGAAAACGCTTCAAACAAATATATATCAGTTCACTTCGCGCGACGACGTCGTTCGATCAAGCAGCGGCGGTCCCGTCACTAGAGATTCATAGGAGATTTATGTTTTTGATTCGGCTTTGCGTAAATATGACAACACAAAACTGCTAAAGAGTTGCAAACTACGGGGCGACCACCTAGGTTCCCCACGCGTTCCACCACATGCGTGAGACTTATACTCACGCCTTGACGCGGCCGTAGGTCTTCGCCTTCTCCTCGGCCGTCTGGAACCGACCGTGGCCGAATTTGGACGAGGTGTCGATGAACTTGATGGCAATCTCCTCCTGCGCCATGCGGTTCGTTTGCTTAAACAACGACTGGCGCAAAGTCACCAGCCTCTTACGCGGGCCGCCGATGCCACCCTTGATCATGAGGTAATCGTTCTTGACGATGCCGTAGTGGGGGAAACCACCCATGGGTGTGATGTCCTTCTCGGTGGCGTCGTGTTCGGTGGTGGCTTTGTGGGAAGATTCGCCTTCTTTGCCGACGCGATAGATTTTCTTGTTGATTTCGGTGCGGTGGTGGTAGCCGTGCTGACCGGGTCGCGCGACGGTGAAGGCGACGCGCGCGGGGTGCCACGCGCCGATGCATCCAACCTTGCGAAGACCGCGGTGCGTCTTGCGGGGAAGCCTGGTGACTCCCCATCGGGTGATGACGCCTTCGAAACCCTTACCTTTGGTAACCGAGATGCAGTCAATCATCTCATCCTTGTTGAACACGGCGTCGACGGGGATAGCCTTTTCGAAAAACTTGTACGCGAAGTCAACCTTGGCGGCGATGTCGCCGCCGTTGACCTGGATCTCCATCACGTGCGCCTTCTTCTGCTTCAGGTTCTTAACCTTGCGAACTTGGGTGTGCGCGATGACGCGGACGACGTCGGCGTTCTTCTTCAGGGATTCGAGCTCTTGGTTGATGCTGCCGTTGGTGTACTTCTTGGCGTACCTGGTGAAAGCCTTCTTCTTGGACTTGAACCAGTTCTTGTAGAAGCGGCGGCGGATCTCGTCGTTGAGGTGCTCCGCCCACACGGTGTTGAGCGCTCGTAGGCCTTGCGGTGTTTTGACGTAGCCCACGACGCCGACGACGACCATCGCGGGGGTTTCGACGATGGTGACCGCCTCGAGGGTTTCCTTCTTGTGGAGCTTGGACCCGGGCTTGTCCACGTCGCGGACGACGTGGGTCATGCCAGCCTTGAAGCCGAGGAAGGCGGTGAGATGGGGGTCTTTGCTGGCGTCGTCCCTGGGGAACTTCTTGCATTTACCCCTGGCGCGTTGGGAGCGCTTCTTGGGGAGGAATCCAAGGTGACCCATTCGGGGTTTCTCGAACTTGCGGTGAGACATCTGTTTGTTGTTCGGAGTGGGAGTGGGGAGTGGATGTGGTGAGTTTTGGGTTAGATCGGTGCGAAGGGTTTTCTTTTTTGTGAGGAGGGTGAAAAAACCCTCGGCCGGCGGGGATGAATGGCGACCCGCGGGGATGAACGCGCGTCCGGTCGCCACAAGTGGCGCTGGCCGGCGTCGTGTGATGTGTTCACGACGTTCGGTTCTACGTCGCGGCGCGGATCGCGGTCGGAGCGCACGCACGCGCGATGAACCGGCCGGCGGAAACGCCGAAAACCCTAAATCCCGCCGGAAAAAGCCCGAGATGGCGTCGTCGTCGTCCGTCGCAACGCCGCGCGTGTGAATGACGCGTGGTGGACGGCGAGGCGCGATGCGACGTGACGCCGGGGTCGATCGAGTGGGAGCGCGCGCTCACCTTGCTAGTCTCCTTTCGGCGATACTACGTTGCGTCGAGCGCTACGTGAAAAGGGTCGTCAGGCTCCATCGAGGCCGCTGTTTGTTCGTCGAGATCCGAGAGAAAGAAAATCGGGTGTCAGTCGTATTTCCTTGAAGAGAACTACAGTCTCCAAGGTTATAATCTCATCTATTTGCATTTACATTTAATTGTTTAAGAGAAAGTATACATGGCGAGATTCCCTGGCTCGAAAATGTGTTCATCGTCACACGCGTCACGCGCCCGATTGCGAACGCAGCGACGACAGCTCCACCCGCAACTCCTCGCTCGTCCGCGTCCAATCCTCCCCGACCGCCGGTGCACCGAGCGCTTCAGCCTCATCGAGTATCGCCCGTTCCCTCGCCTTCTCAATCGCGATCCGCGCCTCCCGCGCCTCAGCCTGCCGCCTCCTCTCCAACAGCATGGCGGTTGTCTTTGCCTGTAAGAGTTGAACAAAACACGTCGTCATACCAATTGACCATACGAATATAAAAATAAACCCACCTCCAACGCCGCTTCTCGTTGCAAACGTTCCTTCGCGATGGCGTCAGCCTCCGCCGCGCGCTTCGCCGCCGCGCGCTTAGCTCGCTCGAGTTGCAGGATGGCGTCCGCTTCCATCTCCGCGCGGGCGATGGCGATGGGATCCGATAAAGGCTCCTCGTCGTCGTCGTCGTCATCTTCGTTCATCGTTGTTTTGTCTT
>TARA_B110000008_G_scaffold91617_1_pt1 | contig 15495 bp, 15 predicted proteins | sample TARA_B110000008 | Tara Oceans TARA_B110000008 (sample SAMEA4396496) | marine metagenome | biome: Westerlies Biome; feature: [DCM] deep chlorophyll maximum layer (ENVO:01000326); material: water (ENVO:00002006), including particulate matter (ENVO:01000060) such as... | depth 40 m
GAAGAGTACATAATAATAGGTGGAGATGAGGAAGAAGATGGAGTAATCAATTGGAATGTCCAAACAGAGGAATATCGTATCGTCACAGGAGGAAGAGAAGGAGCAGATATTGGAGACAAACAAGTTTTGACTACAAATACGCAGATAAGTTTTGATTGGAAAGTAGAATGGCTTTTATTTATTATATCAGTTACTCTCTTTATTGGTGCAGGTGAAATGGCATTTCCAATAAGAAAATTATTTCGAAGAATAAGAGAGAATTGAGTGATTTAGGTATCGTGACTTTGAATAACCAGTGTGAAGTGGAAGTAGCATGGGTGAAGTCTGTAACAACTGTGGAACCTCAATTGACATTAGTGGTCTAGAGAAATCCTATGGAGGATATGACCTATATTGTAAAACGTGTGGAAACCAATGGCATATAAATTAATTATTACCCATTTCTTTTCGTTGCTCAATTTCATACTTAGTTCCTAAGGGTTCGAGTGCCATTTCTTCAACATGCCAGTCTTCAGGCAACGAAAGAGGGTCATCAATCACATCAGCACCAATAGTTTCTATCAAAGTATTACGAAATTCTTCTATTCCATCACCACTAATCGCACATAGTAAATATTCAGCATCTTCAGGTATTTCATTGAGTAAATCAGATTTGGAATGAGCTATTATTATTGGCCTTTCAGTTACTAAATTTCGGACTTCTCTTAGAAGACTGAGTTGTTCATGCAGTGAGGTACCTCCAGTTTCACTAGCATCAATAAGAAAAACTAAAACATCACCAACATTTTCTAATGCTGCAATTGCTTGCATTTCTATCAAATTTCTTTCTTCCATTGGCCTATCTAGTAGACCAGGAGTGTCGACCATCTGATATGGTCTTCTTCTATGTATAAAATGCCCTAGATGCAGTTGCTTAGTAGTAAATGGATAAGAGGCAACTTCTGGTTCTCCAGATGATAAAGCACCGATTAATGCGGATTTGCCTACATTTGGTGAACCTGCAACTACAATTACTGGCTCAGCAGAATCGACTGATGGTAACTTCCTTAGTATATCCCTTGCCTCTCCAAGCCAAATTATCTGAGGAGAAATTTGATGAACTATTGAAGAAATCCTTCCATACGCATGCCTTCTTGCTGCATGGAAACCTTCTATATCTCTTAAACGAAGAATTTTTGACTCAGATTCACCAGATATCTTACGAACTCTTTCAGCAGCCCATTGAATTGCTCCGAGACTTTTACGGTAGTCGTCATTGCCTACTGCAGCATCAATCAAAGCTCTATCAAATTCTGAAAGTGCGTTCAGACTAGGCCACTTATCAACCCAAGTTCTTAAAGTAGTGTCAATAGTATCTGCTGCAGATTGTGTCATTCTTACCATTTGTTTCCTAACGCGGTGATACTTATCCGGATCTTCCACTAAGTCGGCCTGTTTAGATGCCTTACGAAATGCCTTATCAAGAATTTCTTGAGGGAAAAGAACTGTTGGAATACTTCTCCATTGTGGTGATGCCATGGTCTCTCCCTTATATGCCGTCTATACCATCCCACTTCAAGCCAGCAGTCATTTAGGGTTTCTTACTTACATCTTTGTACCCGTTGTCTTTTCTATGACATAGTTAACCGGAGGCTATGAGTACAGAGAGGCGTGGTAGGGAAGTGACAGATTTACCAGAATGGGCTAAACGAATACATCAAGAGTATGGCTCACCTGAATTAGCCGATTTACAAGATATTTTTCTTGGGCCACTGATTAGGAGAAAGTCAGGCTTGAGGAAAGATGATTTGATAGAAATATTGCTAGATAATAGAGCTTTACCGAAGGAATCAGGTTCAGGTACGCAATCTGACCCGTATATTCGAGGAATGTTAGTTGGAACTTCGAGAAATGTAGTAGAAGTATGGGACGAATTTGGAGATTTTCGTTCTATTGCAAGAGATGTAATTGTCGAACTACGTTTAATAACACACCTTAGAAAACCATATATTGAGGATAGAGAACTTTTAACATTCGAGAAAGAAGATATGAGAAGGCGTTCTAATTTACTTGAAGAAGCAGAACGTCAAGCAGATGGAAGAGAAGATAATCATGTGTGGGATTAAAATGAGTGAAAATAATGATTTGTCATCTAAAGTATGCATACCCTGTCAAGGAGGAGTCCCTCCTTTAACTGATAAAGAAATGAATAAGTTAATCATTAGCCTAGATAATGACTGGGAAATAATTGACAGTCACCACCTAGAAAGAGTTTGGAAATTTGAAAATTTTGAGCAAGCATTAGAATTCACAAATAGTGCAGGGAGGATTTGTGAAGAGCAAAATCACCATGCTGATTTTGAACTCGGATGGGGTAGAGTTTTGGCTAAAATATATACACATAAGATTGATGGTTTAGTAGAATCTGATTTCATACTGGCTGCGAAATTTGATAAAATATGAGGTATATTAATGTCTGAAATTCATAAACATGTTTTTGTTTGTGTAAATGAAAGAGATCTGTATAATCCAAAAGGATGTTGTTCCTCAAAAAATTCTCTAAAAATCATGACTAAACTTAAGAGAATTACAAAAATGTCAGGCAGAGAAGATATTAGAGTCAATAAAGCTGGTTGCCTAGGTAATTGTGAGAAAGGAGTTGCTTGCGTTATTTATCCAGAGGGAACATGGTATACGATACCTAATGATGAAAAAGCTATAAATGAAATAGCGGATCATATACTTGGAGGAGAAATAGCATCGGATTACTTGATGACAGAGTGAAAGAAGGAGGTCTAATATATGAAAAAAGTAATTTATCCAAAAGTTGGAGGACCAGAATCAATACAAATAGTTGAGCATGTGTTGGGAAATGTTGGGAATAATCAGGTTAAAGTCAGAGTACATAGAGCTGGTATTAACTTCGCAGATTTGATGATGAGACAGGGATTATATGGTTCAAATCCAGATTTCCCTTTTACACCAGGATATGAAGTATCAGGAGAGGTCATGGAATTTGGAAATCAAGTTAATTGGCTTAAAAAAGGTCAAAGAGTCATTGCAATGACTGGTTTTGGAGGATATTCTGAAGAAGTAATGGTAGATTCAAAGAGAATCATCCCAATACCAGAAAGTATCAGTTACGATCAAGCTGCAGCTATGCCAGTAACATATGGAACCGCATATCACATGTTAATACATTTAGGAGGATTAAGACAAGGAGACAGTGTGCTAATTCATCATGCAGCAGGAGGTGTCGGTACTGCTGCTGCTCAAATTTGCCAAGCATTTGGTGCAGGATTAATTATTGGAACTGCATCAGAACCAAAAAAAGAATTTGTGGAATCTTTAGGTATGTATTTTGTCGATAAAGATCGAGATGATTTTGTAGAAGTATGCAAGAATCTAACGGAAGGTAAGGGAGTTCATCAAGCGATAGATCCCGTTGCAGGAAAGCACCTAATGAGGTCATATAATGCACTAAGAAATGGAGGTAAATTGCATTGTTTTGGGGCATCGTCAGCAGTGCCTAATGAAAGAAGATCGATGATTGCTGCGTTTAAAATGTGGAGAAATACTCCAAAATTTAATCCAATAGATATGATGACCTCGAATAAATCAGTTTTCGGAGTACATATGGGAAGAATGGATGATGAAGCTATTTTTAAAAATCATCTTTCAGATTTAGGAGAATTAATGGAACAGGGAAAAATAAAACCTATTATTGACTCCATATGGAGATTTGAAAAAGTTGTCGAAGCACAAAGATATATTCATAACCGAAAAAATAAAGGAAAAGTACTTCTAGATTTTTCGCCCAAATAAAGATTAAGAATCTGCTAAAATTGAGCCATTAAAGGTCATTTCATGGTTAGGTATCATTTGATCACCCCAAGCTGCCTGTACTTTAACACCTACTTCTTGATAAGCCTCAGAATTCACTAATACATCTAGAGTTTCTTGATTTGGCCAATATGAAACTGCAATTATTCTTTTTGTATCTTCTGCTAGTGTTGTTCTTTCACAACCATTTGCCATGGCTAAATCTAGAAAATTTCTCCATCCATTAATTTGTTTTTCTGTTAAGTCAGCGTTATCTTCTTTCAATACGCTCCAAACCCTCATGATCATAATATTGAATAATGGATTAAGTTTAAGAAAATTACCCCTGCAATAACTTTCATAATTTAACAGGACGAGTACCACCACAAGCTTGACATTTGAGTAATGTGGTTCGGTCTTCTTTGATAAAACGTGTATCAGGAGCTTTACATTGCCCACACAAGATATATGATTTGACATAAGAAACAATTTTTTCTTTGATTCTTTTAGGAGGGACACGTCCTTTGAACAGTACTCGCACTTGTTCTCTAGTGCCAGATGTACCTAATTCATTGATTAAGAATTGGTAAACATGATTCGCATCTCTATCCATTGCGTCTACGATTGCTGAAAAATTACGCAAAATTGTTTGATTACCTTCAATTAGAATCTCAGGTTCAGGCATTGTCCATCGTGATCTTTCACTAATATTCTTAGGGATACGCTCGCGAGCACGTTCCAGTAATGATTCGTATTCGAAGTCAACCATTGATTGGCCGAGAAGCATCTCCTTTTTCACCCCACCGACTGAAAAACTATGATAGAGAAGCGTAAAATGCCGACTTACGTAGCGATAACTATGGATGAGGCTGTGGAAGTAAAGGTAGCAAGAACTCATGATGATGCTCTGCTCCCGACAAAGGGAAGTATTCATGCAGCAGGGTGGGACTTATATTCGCTGGAAGATACAGTAGTGAGTCGAAGAAGTAGCACCATGGTTAGAACTGGTTTACATGTTGCAATTCCTGAAGGTTATGAGGGACAAGTCAGAGCACGCTCTTCATTGGGAAAGAAAGGATTAATCCTTCCACATAGTATAGGAACAATTGATGCAGATTATAGAGGCGAACTATTTGTGTTAATGACATGGATTGGAGAAGGAGAATCTTATCTAATACAGAAAAATGAAAGAATAGCACAACTACTAATAACGCCAATTCCTAAATCAAAATTCATAGAAGTAGCCATAGAAAATCTTGGTGTAACCGAGAGAGGCGATGGTGGTTTTGGTTCGACGGGAAGATTTTAATCGTCTATTTTAAGTCAAAATAAACCAATATAATAGATAGTTTGTTTCCGATGGCTTGATACAGGGCGGATTCTAGGACAAAACGATGCCACTAAGCGTAGACGAACTTCGTGCCAAAGTACAACATTACCGTAGTAACGGTTTGAACACACAACAAATTGCAGATGAATTATCTCTTTCACAGACTACAATTCAGTGGTTATCTACAGAAAAATATTCGAATAATGTAGTTTCAGAAGATAGACCTACTGACGTCCAAGTAGGATGGAGGTCGGTTGCTGTAAAGGCCAGTAGAATAGAAGCAATATCATATATATTTGCAGATATAATTGAAGAAGAAATAGGCGATGAAGTAGATACTATTGTTGGTATTAGTATAAACGGTATACCTTTTGCACAGGCAATTGCAGGGCAATTAGATTTAGATTTAGCAGTAAGTCGTTCAATTAGTGAGGAGGAGGGAGCACATATTTCAGAAATATTTGCTAATGTTTCCGGAAAAATGGTGGTTGTTGTTGATGATGTAGTTTCATCAGGAACCACACTTAAGAAAACAATCAATAATCTAAGAAATGCAGGTGCTGATGTTAGACTTTGCTTGGTTCTAGCAAATAAATCAGAAGTGAATGCCCTCGAAGGAGTGCCTCTGCGAGGATTAGTCAGAGTAGTAACTGTTTGAGGCAGAAGAATGCATTGGGCTGATCATACCGCAATGCGGCTCTCTGAACAATACAACTCGCAAGTAATTGCTTCGGGAATCACTCCATCTGGTGAATTTCATATTGGACATCTACGTGAAATTTTAACAGCAGAAATGATTCATAGAGCATGCTTAGATAAAAAAATAGATTCAGAATATATTTTCATTGTAGATTCAATGGACCCTCTAAGGAGAGTCTATGATTTTCTTTCAAATGAATATGAAAAATATATAGGTTGTCCACTTGTAAATATCCCTGCTCCCAATCCTGATGGGTCGCCTAGTAAAGAGGGACAAAATTATGCAAATTATTTCCTCGAACCATTCTTAGAATCATTAAAGGAAATCGGAGTTTATCCTAGGGTAGTAATGAATCATAAAACTTACGAAGACGGTAAGTTTGCAGAAAAAATTGATTTAGCGATAAAAAATAAAGATAAAATTCATGAAATAATTGAAAATATTTCAGGAAGAGAATTACCAGAAGATTGGTATCCCTATAATCCAATTGGGAGTGATGGAAGTATGGATGGAGTTAGGGTAACTAGTTATGAAAAACCATATGTATTCTGGACAGATAAACACGGAATTGATGGTCAGTCTGATATTAGAAAAGCAGATGGTAAAATGCCTTGGAGAGTTGATTGGGCAGCCAGATGGGGTATACATGGAATTACATGTGAACCTGCTGGTAAAGACCATGGTGCATCGGGAGGAAGTTTTGATACCGGTATTCCAATTTGTAAGTTATTAGGGAGTGAACCTCCAGGGAAAATGGTATATGAATGGATACAATTGAAAGGTAGTGGCCCTATGTCAAGTTCTAGTGGAAATACAATAGGACCAATAGAAGCCTTAGATCTAGTACCACCTGAAATTTTGAGATATATAATCGCCAGAACTAAAGTCAAAAAGCATATTGATTTTGATACTGGGCCATCCCTTTTCGAGACAGCCGATGAGTATGAACGATTAGTTTCTAATCCCCCATCCGGAGAGGGTTTGAGTAAAAAGAAAAAAGTGGCTAAGGATACTATCTTAGGGTCTCTGAGATTAAGTCAAGTCAATAGAGGAGATGATCCGTCTAAATCAATAGCAGGTGTGTCATTTCGTCATTTAGCAATGCTAGCTCAAATTAAGTCAAGAGATCAAGACATATGGGATTCATTGAATAAGAGTGGTCATATCGATGGAAAGCCAAATGAATCATTGATTGGACGCCTATCAAGAATGAGGAATTGGATCGAAGGTGTTCATTTTCCAGAGGATGCGAGAATAAGAATACAAGAACAAATTAGTAATGAGAATAAACAAAAACTAACAGAACAACAAAATTTATTTCTATCAGAATTATCAACAGAATTTGATACTTGTGAATGGTCTGAAAATAAAGTTAACGAGTTGATAAGAGAAACTACAAATAAAATAGGAATCAATCGAAGAGAGGGGTATATTGCACTATATTTAATGATATTAGGAACAGATTATGGACCAAGAATCGCATCGATTATTACTGAACTAGATAGACAACAAATAATACAAATATTTTCAAAATCGCTGTAAAAGATTTGAGAAAATTTGAGAAGTTTGTCCAGTAGATCTTGCGGCTAATCTTCTAACTATTAATTCTGGAGTTGATTTGGCAATATGATTTCTTTTTGGCGTTCTGTCAACAATTAAATCCATGTTTTCATCGAGTCCTTGGGCTTCAATACCATCAATTCTCACCTCTTCACCCATTACTTTAGAAATCGCACTACCTATATGAGTAACTAATAATACATTAGTATCTTGGTTATCACATGAAGCAGATAAAAGACCCCCAAGAATTATAGAGGCAGATCCAGGTTCAGTAATTGCTTCAAGTTCGTCTGCGAGTATAACTTTTCGATTCTTTGAAACTAATACTTCTGCGAGTTTTTTCAGAGTTCTTTCTAAAGCACCTGCGGACTGAGTACCTGAAACTTTAGCTAGCATATGTAATTCATCTAAAAGTCCTACTGAAGCATGAGAAGCAGGAACAGGTAATCCTGAATGTGCTAGTAAAATCATCGATCCGAGTGTTTCGAGAAGAGTAGTTTTACCTCCTGAATTAGCCCCTGAAAGTAATGCTATTCTATCCCTCTCACCTTCAGGTGCTACTTCACCTATACCGTAAGTAACCGGATCGGGCTCACAATCTAATAGGATATGGCGACCATCTTTCATCCAAACTCCAGGATGAGACATTGAAAATTCTGGCATTGTACATCTATTAGTTACTGCCCATTTACCTATCCCTAACCACATATCAATTTCGATAAATTTTGATATTGCTTGTCTTGCGGGTTTCATAATCTTAATTGTTGAGTTAGCAATCGCAATTTCTCCTTCATTTCTTTCTGATAAAATTGCCTCATCTAGTTCAGTTTCTATTTGTTCAATAGAGTCTCGATTAATTATGCATGGATATTCACTAGAATAGAATTCGCTAGGTATTGAAACATCAGAATTTTCTAAATATTTCTCTAATCTTCTAATTCCATCTTGAAGAGAAAAGTCAATTGTATCTGCGACAGTGCTTTTTAACCGGCGTTCTAAACTACTGATATCTGAATAGTATGAAAGAACTTCATCGCCATCAAATGATATTGTTGCATCAGAAGTTCCAGATACAATCGCATCATTAACCCCGGCTTCTATTGATTTTACTTCGCCCCATAGGCCGTCACGAGATTTTTCTAAATTTACAAGACGGGATGAATCATTGTCTAAAGATTGTAATAATAGAGGTAGATTTACTAATTTTTCTAAAGGCTCAGAAATTTTTTGTCCAATAATACTTATTGGCCACACTTCATCTAATAAATCAGAAATTATTGATAAGTTTACTGAGTTTAATTTTAACCATTGAAGTGGTATTTCGGGTACTAGTTTGTATAATGAGTCATCAGATTTACCTACTATCCATCCTGAAGGTATCTCCTCAGGGGCGCCTATTCCAATCCAAGTCACTCGAGGTATTCCCAAATAATCTTGCCACTTTTCATCATCTGAACGAACTAATATCCTACATTTATTATTAATATGAGTTAATTCTTCTATTACATCTGTATTTGGTACAACAATCACTCTTTCGATACGTGAAGCTGGTTCTTTTGTATAACTAAGGCCAGAAATATGATTAATCCATGATTCAAATGAAGATTTATTATCCGTTACAAATCGAATCGCATTATTCGACCAAATTGTTCTAGATTGTATTTCGGAAAAATCAGATTTTGTAAGTGGATTTATGATTGAAAGCCTCTCTTTAGCAGCCTTTGTTTTAATATGGTATGAAATATTATTAATCAATTCACGATGTAATTTACGACCCTCTTCAGTAGTAGTTACTTCTCCAACTCGACCATTTGCAGAATTGATTAATTTCACAGCTCTTTGGGGAGATATCCCTTCTATTCCAGATAGTGTACTAACATCCCCATCTTCAAGAGCGCGTTCGACATCTTGTAAAGACCCTATTTCTAATACTAGTTTTTGTGCTAGAGTTTCACCTACACCTGGTATTTCTGTCAGCGACATCATAATTGATTTTGAAATTCCGAGGTAATTAAGGAAATCGGAAAAATATCCTTTATTGATTATCTTGTTAGACTAATACCTCTAAAGCGAGCCTATCTCTAATAACCTTGGCTCTGGTATCCCATCCATAGCTTCGGCAATAGCAAGAACTTCCATTCTAGCGCCTGCCATTGTAGTAACAAATGGAATATTAAGCTCGACTGCTAATCTCCTCATCATATTACCATCAAGAACAGCGCCCCCTGTGTTTCGAGGTGTATTAATGATGAGATGAATTTTACCTTGGCGCATTAAATCTAGAGCATCAGGAGTCATTCCTTCTGTAATTCTATAACATGTTTCTACTTCTAATCCGCCTTTATCACGTAATACATTAGCTGTTCCTTTGGTAGCATAAATTTTGAAACCTAAATCGATTAAAGACTTGGCTTGATCAATAATTGTATCTTTATCTTTATCTTTTACTGTGATATATACGCCGCCTTCTGTTGGCACTGGAGATTCTGTTGCTAACCTTGCTTTCAGATATGCAGCAGATGCTCTCTCGTGACTGCCCATCACTTCTCCTGTTGATTTCATTTCAGGCCCAGGAGCAGGATCTAAACCCCGGAGTTTAATGAAAGGAAAAACTGGTGCCTTTACACATACCGCATCTGTCTGAGGTTTTGGAATATTAAGATCAGACAACTTTTCACCAAGTGCCACCATAGCTGCAATTCTTGCTAGCGGTACGCCCGTTGCCTTAGCAACGAATGGGAATGTTCTAGAGCCTCTAGGATTAACTTCCAATACATACAATACTTCATCACGTATTGCAAACTGAATATTATAGCAACCACGAATTCCAAGCTCAAGTCCTATCCTTCTAGTCCAGTCATCTACCTGTTTCAAAATATTATCAGATATATTCTGAGGTGGGATAAAACAAGTAGAATCACCAGAATGTATTCCGGCTTCTTCCAAGTGTTCCATTATCGCACCTACTAGAACCTCTCTACCATCACATACTGCATCAACATCCAATTCGACTGCATTACCAAGATACTCATCAACAAGTAATGGTTTTTCAGGAGAAAGGAACGCATCTTGCATATAGGTTTCTAGTTGACGATTTGAAGATAGAATTTCCATTCCTCTACCACCGAGGACATATGAAGGTCTAATCAAAACAGGGTAGCCGATCTCTCTTACAGCTTCTCGTACTTCATCTGGAGTTGTGGCCGTTTGTCCGTTAGGCATCCTTAGGTCATTTCTATGAGAAAAAGACTCAAACCTTTCCCTATCACTTGCTTCATCAACAGCCTCAGGGGTAGTTCCCTCCATTATTAAATCAAGGCCTAAGGTCGATAAATGTGACAAATTATTCGATAATGGTAAGGCTAAATTTATTGCTGTTTGGCCTCCAAATTGTAATAGAATTCCGTGAGCATCTTCACGAAGAAGAACTTCACTCACGCATTCGAGAGTTAACGGATCAAAGTATAACCTATCACTTGTGTCAAAATCAGTAGAAACAGTCTCAGGATTATTATTGATAATAATTGCTTCATGCCCTAAATCTTGTATAGCGCCCACAGCATGAACACATCCGTAATCAAATTCTATCCCTTGTCCTATTCTGATAGGACCACTGCCGATAACAACAATTCTTTTCTTACCATTAGGAGAGAGATTTGGAACATAATCAATTCCTATTGATTCTGAGCCGCATTCATAAGTCGTATAATAATAGGGGGTCACAGCAGCAAATTCTGCTGCACAGGAATCTACCATCCTAAATCTAGGATGTATGGACAACTCATGTCTACGTAGAGTAACGGAATGTTCATCTTCACCAATGGGTAACTGTTTGAATCCTGATGCAGGGAAACCACATAGAGCATCAGCAATATGTAAGTCAGAAAAGCCAAGGCCTTTCCATGAACGCATTTCTTTAGCAGGGATTTGAGATGGAGTTAGACCTAATTCACCAGCCGCTCGAATTTCCGTTTCAATAGCTGCCATTCTTTCAAAACGATGTAAGAACCATCTGGTGACTCCGCCAGTTAAATCACGTACATCCTCTATCGAATAACCTCTTCTAAATGCCTCAAAAAGAGCGCCCATTCTTCTATCAGTAGGAATTCTTAACCAATCTACTAAAATCGCCTCTGGTAAGGCTTGTGATGCCCTCTCATCCATTGTTTCACCACCTGATGCATCAGCTAAAGTCAGAGGTCTAGGATGAGGTTGACCATATTCTAAACTAGCCCAAGCTTTGAGGAATGCCTCTTCGAAACAGCGACCTATTGCCATAACCTCGCCAGTAGATTTCATTGAAGTTCCGATTGTCCTATCCGCAGTCCTAAATTTATCAAAAGGCCATCGAGGTATTTTTACAACACAATAATCTAAAGTTGGTTCAAAGGCAGCAGTTGTTCCCTCTCCAGTAATAGGATTTGGAAGTTCATCAAGTGTATAACCAACGGCAATTAAGGCAGCCATTCGAGCAATAGGATATCCTGTTGCTTTAGAGGCTAAAGCAGAAGAACGGGACACACGAGGATTCACTTCAATTACACGATATTCACCATCATTTTGATTAACTGCGAATTGAACATTACATCCCCCTTTGATATTTAATCTTCTAATTAATTTTAAAGCAGCATTTCTTAATTTCTGATGATCTCGATCAGAAAGAGTTTGTTGGGGAGCAACAACAACCGATTCTCCAGTATGCACGCCCATAGGGTCAAGATTTTCCATAGTACATACTATTATCGCATTATCCGCATCATCTCTCATGACTTCATATTCATGTTCTTGCCAGCCTAAAATACTTACTTCAATTAGTACCTGACCTATTGCTGAATGGAGGATGCCTTGACTAGCAATCTCGACTAATTCGCCCATGTTGAATGCTGTTCCACCACCTAAACCACCGAGAGTGAAAGCAGGCCTAATTAAAAGAGGGAAACCGCCTAAAGTATTTGCTGCTTTTATTACTTCATCAATTGAATCGCATGCTATTGCTTTACAAACTGGAAGATCAATTTCTTCACATACTTTCTTGAATAAATCTCTATCTTCTGCCTCATCGATAGATGCTAAATTACAGCCAATTAATTCTACCCCCAACTCATCAAGAGAACCATCGTGAGCAAGTGCCATAGCGATATTCAAGGCGGTTTGCCCACCCATTCCTGCAAGTATAGCATCTGGTTTTTCCATTTCTAAAATTCTTTTTACAACCTCTGGTAATAATGGTTCGATATATATCCGATCAGCCATTTCGGGATCATTTTGAATAGTTGCAGGATTAGAGTTAATCAAAATAACTTCATATCCATCTGCTCTTAATGCCCTACATGCCTGTGAACCTGAAAAATCAAACTCAGCCGCTTGACCTATTCTAATTGGCCCACTACCAAGAATAACTATTCTTTGTAAATCGTCTCTACGAGGCATATTATTTACTACCTCGGAGAGTTTTTGTTGTATCATTTAAAATGAAATTTCCCCTTACAATCTCAGAGAATCTATCGAACAAAGGGGCCGCATCATGAGGCCCCGGGCATGCTTCAGGATGAAACTGTACTGTAAATGCTGATTTGCCGACTAAGTCAAGACCTTCCACAGTTCTATCATTGGCATTGACATATCTAACTGTAAAATCTGATCCTAAGACATTGTCTCCTTTTTCTGAACAGGCTCCACTTGGATGTGGAGCGAGCATGCCTTGTTCAGGATCTTCTACAGCGAAACCATGATTTTGACTGGTTATATGTACTAAACCACTTTTTAAATCAACAACAGGTTGATTCGCACCTCTATGGCCGTACCTTAGTTTGTATGTTCTTAATCCTGCTGCTAATCCCATTAATTGATGCCCAAGACAAATCCCCATTACTGGTAAATCTAACCTTACCGCAGAAGAGAGTGTTTTCCTAGCAACTGTTGCTGCGCCTGGATGCGCTGGATCTCCTGGTCCATTAGAAGAAAAGAATGCATCAGGCGACCATTTGTGAATAATTTCATCAAATGACATATTAGCAGGGCACCAAACCACCTCAAAACGACGGCAAAGTTCTCTAAGAATATTAAACTTCACACCACAATCTATAGCTGCAACTCGCGGTAAGAGATTACCATCAATATCTTTAGCTCCTTCATTAAGAATTACTGACTCAGAGCAGGTAACTTCAGCTACTAAATCTTCGGAATCTGGAGGAGTCATTTCATCAAGGATAACTTGCATTTCTTGTTCTTTCTCAACAGGCCCAAATATACAGAGGACCGTACCATGTTCTCTGACTCTTCTCGTCAAAGCCCTTGTATCGATTCCTTCTATTCCAGGGACTCCATGTGAGAGTAAGAATTCATGAACACTACCTATTGAGTCTCTATGATCGGGAACTTTCATCAACTCTCGACACACAACTCCACGCGGCCATACGCCAGATGATTCAGAACTATTTGCATGAATGCCATAATTTCCAAGGAGAGGCCAGGTAAATGTTAGTACTTGTCCTGCAAAAGATGGATCGGTAAGACTTTCCTGATATCCACACATTCCAGTAGTAAAAACTAGCTCTCCTTGAGCAATCGTTTCAGAACCAAATAAGGAACCTCGGAATCTCGTCCCATCAGCCAATAAAAGCAGCCCAGGGGCTAAACTCGGCGGTTGAATATCTTCTGAATCTATCAGAATATCTGCTGCATCTGTGAATATAGGAGGGTTATTGACACCAAAAATATTGGCTCCGGGAGAGAATCCCCTAGCCGGTGTCGAGTTCGACATCAACGATACTGCTAGAACCCGATTATTAATCATTGATATTGAATAATCAGTCAGAAGTATACTATTTTTTTTATTCTTCTTCTATATTTACTACTTGCTTACGGATTGCATTTGGGATTACTCGCAATTCTCCATTAGAGAAATGTACTTCATCATCAAGTTCTCCAACAAGAGAATCCAGAAAGATTGCTAATGCGGCGACCTCTGAATGTGGTTGATTGCCTATCGAAACGTTATGATTTGCTAATCTATAAACTTCACCAGGAACTTTAGTGCCACCCACCACTATAATCATTGGTTTATCTAAATTAATTTTAGGTAAAGCCTCTTTCCAAGGTTCACCATACATGGTCAAATGAATAATACAACCAGGTTCCCCATTTCCACTATCTTTTGAAAACTTTCTGAGAAGACTGAGTGGTTTTTTCTCATATCGGCATTGAAAATTACCGCCAAATCTTTTAGAAACAGAATTCCATGTTTCTAAAGCAGAAGGATCTTGTTCACCTGCTAGATATATTTCATTGGCGCCAAAAGCTCTCGCAGTTAATCCTAGATGAGAAGTAATACGTTTATCTCTCTCTCTCCTATGACCTAAACGGAGTACACCAATATGTGGAAGTCTAGTAGTACCCATACTTCCTATCCGAGAGGTGACTCTTCATCAGCATGACCCTCGTAGAGAGTTGTATTTGGAGAAGGGAAAATATCTACATCATTAGAGAGTAACCAGGTTCTTACCCATTGAAGAAGTAAAGCATCGAAAAAGAATTTTGTAGCGAAATGGAGTAGAATTGCAAGAATCAATAGCCTTCCACTAGCAAATATTGCATTTTGAATATCTATATCACCTACATCCAATACAAGATTACCAAAAGGCTCTAAGATGTAGAACGCTCCAAGAATCATTAAAATACCAGCAATATTAGATAAAATCGCGTTACCTTGCTCTCTACCTATAGACATCACCAAAGTTGCAAATAATGCAATGGCTGGAACGATGATACTTAATTCAGAAAATTCAAAACCACCTAATTGAGAAGCAGGAATAGCGGCATCCCCTAGCCTTTCAGCACCCTTTTCTACAGAAATCCACCATAGTAAAATTGCCATTATTAGCATGGCTCCGGAAATTCGTCCTCGCTGAAATATCATATCTCTGATATCGTGCCTATTTTGAGGTTGTAATCTTTGAATTATTGATTCCATCATTTCTAAAGAAGATTGATTCATAGGATCCCCTTCTAAAGTTGAAGAAAGGGGGGAAGAGATAGTATTTACACCATCTTCAAATGTATCGTCTCCAATAACCATTGTTGGATTGCCACTACATCACATCAT
>TARA_B110000008_G_scaffold5882_1_pt1 | contig 15440 bp, 18 predicted proteins | sample TARA_B110000008 | Tara Oceans TARA_B110000008 (sample SAMEA4396496) | marine metagenome | biome: Westerlies Biome; feature: [DCM] deep chlorophyll maximum layer (ENVO:01000326); material: water (ENVO:00002006), including particulate matter (ENVO:01000060) such as... | depth 40 m
AATAAAAAAAGTTTTTCAAATCAAGGCCCTGTCTCTAGAAGAGCTAGTAGGGGAATAGGCCCAAGTATTTTACGCCTGTAATAGCGTCTAGTAGGTACATAGCAGGTATTATGAAAAACATGTTGTACTTTATGTATACTAAATTATGTGAATTTGGTATCGGACCACAATGAAATAGCTGGTATATATATACAATACAAGCATGAAAATGCGTGAGTTATTGATCGATACATGTTTTGTTCTGGTTATACTAAATTATGTATTCATTTTGTGTTACATTGCCATGAAAATAAAGGAGAAGATGAGAGTGGTAGAATACAAGGAGACACAGACCGACATAAAAGAATTAATATGTAGTACACATGGTGTTTAAATGATAATATATCTTACTCTTGCTTCTTCTACAAATGCTTGCATCGAATCAAACCTCGGCTTACCATTCAAATGATCTTGGCACATCTTGGGCAGATGTTGCGTGTAGTAACAACGAAACCTTGCCGGGTCTACCTTTGACTCCTTCATAAGTTTGTTTGCATATTCCGGTGTTAGGTATAACCCAAACAGAAGTGCCCCGTGTTTTGCAATGCGCGAATCACCCTCTAATGCTCTATTTAACATTGCACGCAATCGTTCGGACCCGCTTGGGAATTCTGCTAGAGTCAAATCTCGTATTTCTCGTATGACAGTATTCAGGGTGGTAGGATCAGATGACATAAAACATTTGTAAATGACATCCGCCGACTCACGCTGTTTATCAATCTGTTGTTTCTCGTCGTAGAATGATTGTTGCATTTTATCACGGCAATCCAACCTTTATAGTATATTTAGAATATATAAATTAATATTTTGTTTTGTATAATGAATTCCGGAATCAACGCTAGAAGTGGCCCGATCAAAAGAGGCCCGAGACTATTGGCACTTAGCGCCGGTGGAGACCGTGGTGCGGTACTGGTAGGCATGTTACATGGACTGTATAGAGTAGAAGGTAGGGACAGGGTGGATTGGCACCAAATAGCAGGTATTAGTGCTGGAGCTATTGTAGGAGGGCTGGTGTCACAAACCCTACCAGAAACCTTTGATTCCAAAATGGAACATGCAAAGGATTTGTTCGAGTTGGGTGGATTTCATGTCATCGAACCACATACTCGTTGGGGCTTTTATGCCAATGCTATTGACGCATTATGGTATTATGACTCACTATATTCCAATGCACCGATGCGTAAATTAATAACTGATAATTTCAATGAGACTTTATGTTTTACCCCGCTCAAGGTAGGTGCATACAATAAAGATACCTGTGAATACGAGACCTTTACTGATAATTTGGAGAATGCGATTACCGCAAGTGCTTCTGTCCCTATCGTATTCCCACCGATACAGATCGGACCCCATAAGTATCAGGATGGGGCATTGCGTCATATTATCCCAGTGGAGGAGATCTTCCAGTTTATAAATGAACACCCAAGGGGTTGCGAGATTGATGTTATGATATGCTACCCAATCAATTGCTACGAACTGTTCTTCAAAGCTACTACACCAGAAGGGTATTTGCCTCTGATAGAAGAATCGTTTCGCGTTATGACGGACCAAATGTTGAGCACCCTAAACAATGATTTAAAGGAGTTGGCAAGGTATTTGGAAATTACACACGATGAGATAAGAGCAAGGGCATGCAATACTTTTTGTAAGGGTAACATTGTGATTCATATATTTTCACCGGACGACGCGGTGTATACCAACTTTACCAACATCAAACCAGCGGAAATGAAAAACATGTACGACGGTGGAAAAAGAGTAGTAATGGAATATTTAAAGAGGTAAACATAATTATAAATGACCCAACCATATAACAAGATTCGCAGCGATGTTGACCTAGGCCGACCATTTTTGAAAATCGGTAGAAGCGAAACCGGAGGTATAGAGACTGTCAGTGAGGCAAAACGCGAAGATTATAAGTTCACGAAGGGGTTGACAGCATCTGAAGCAAAAAAACGAAGACGGGATCTACTGTCAAAGTTTAAAAAGGTAGAGTCTCTATTCAAATATTATGGTCATTCTACAGCTAAATGGAACTGGATAAATCAAGGCGACGATGGCGCATGTACAGTTGCTTCCTTTCTTAATTTGCTTCATCTAACAAAGAGAGAAGAGCTAACTGGTAAATCATGGACAGATATAAAAGCTAAAAAATATTGGCAAAAAATGTACTATGCGATGAACAAGTATATAAATATCCCATACACATATAATTTGCCAGAACTCCGTGATTATGCCGACATGCTGGATATTGGTCTGGTATTGGGTCGCAAATTACATGAAAATATACAAAATGATCCCGATTTTGTTTATTTCCCCATATCAGGTATCGAACAGAATGAAAACAACAAGAACCGATTAATGTTGGACGACGAAAAGGCTGCCAAACAACGATATGGGCAAAACTTTGAGGAAAGAAGGGTGTTACACCTGATTGGTAATCATATAGAATCACGCATTGATCGCAATATCCCAGTGGGGCTGTCTTTTAATGGTCACGCGCGTGTTGTGGTAGCATACAACGATACCCATCTGTTGTTTATGGATTCATGGGTACCAAACAGCGACCAGTTTGTTATGAACAGGAGGGGAGATGGTTACATGGATTATTACATTGATGGTTTCAGCACAATGGAAAAGTTTATGGTTTATAAAGATTGCCGTGATTTGGTTTATTTTGAGGAAGCTGCTACAAAACCGGTAAAAAAGAAAGTCCCCACAAAAAAGAAAGCTCAAGTAAGACCCAAACATCCAAGAAAACCCAAAAAGAGCCCAGTTCTAAGAAGAAGCGTACAAATGTGGCACGACGGCGACATGGCGTGGAAGGAAGCAGAGATTCTAGGGGAGGGACAGGACGACATGGGGTTTCCAGTGTATTTAATTGGAATAGGACAGAAAATATACGAAAATGTTTCTATAGACGAAGTACGTATACTCGACAAGAAAACCCGCTTAGATGCATACATATACAATATATATGACGACATGCAAGATTTTTCCAAACTGATCATTGATACACTGAAGCAACGCGGAGAACAAATAAAGAAGGTTACGGGATCTGGTTGGTTTAAAAATTCACCGGTAAATATAGAAGCTATGGTTTGCGTGGAGTCGAATGGAAGCGGTTGTATTATTCAAACTGCCCAAGGTCCACTGGTATTAACCTGTGCTCATTGTAACATGACAGAACGAGAAACACGAATGGAAAACGAAGAATTCGACGATATGATAAAAGCGCACACTGAAAATGGAAAACTGGCCTACCAAGAGTACAATAAGTTCGCGGTAGGCAGACTTAAAGGAATCGCGTGGTCTGACGGTTCATGGGGTGTGGCGGAGACCGTGTACAACAGCGAGGGCATGGACATTGCTTTGATGAAGATCATTACAACTACCAAAAAGAATATAAAAACATTCGAGGTGTCCAAAGAGTCTCCTCCTATCGGAGAACCACTATTGTTGATTCACAATCCGTATCGGTACGACGCAGACAGGAATATTATGGCGTATGAGTTAGACGAGGAGGGTAATCCACTAGATCCAACACAGGAATTTTTTCCCTTTCGCATGGACTACGACGAGATTATAAAAAAGCGGGTGAACATATGCGTCAACAATACTTTTGGGGCATATGTTCATGACAAAAACGGAAAGTCTCAGGACGGTTCATCTGGATCACCCATTGTCAACGCGGCTGGCGAAGTGGTGGCTCTCCATAACTCCACCGATCCCAACGATGATTGGAAACGATATGCGGTAGGGTTGGAATCCATCCAACAAGCATTGAGAGAGTATGTTGATGGTGCACCGACAAGAGTATGTGAGGAAGTAAGCTATAAACTAAAATTCTAAGTATAAATGAAAAAGATATATTATTAAATGGAAATATTAAAGGGTAAACCTACTAGTATCACATCTGTAAAATCGGAGGCTTCTTATGACGAGATTATGAGTGCTATTCATCACAATCAAATACCCGATAAAACACTTCGTGCCGTAGTGACCACTTGCAAGGCAAATCCGGAAAGGGTTATGTTTGTCGTGTACAAAGCGTACAGCAAGAGCGTTCTTCTTATTTTTGGGAAAAAACCAGTTTGTGTAGAATTAGAAGGTTCCAAGTTACAATCAATTATGAGCGAACATTGTCGAGAATCACGTATATATGTGTTTTCCTATGTAAAGTAAATGGCATGGGTCATGTATTACCCGGTTGCGGCAGCAGGCACGTATTTCATTGGTAGGAACATATTATTCCGTGGGACAACCTATGCAATTGATTACATTTTGAATGCCAATGCGGACCCAGATATAAAAGAAACTCACACGGTGGAAACCATTTCTTCCATGTTAAAAAGCTACGATAATTTATCAATACATCACCCGGCACATGAGAGTAAGAGGGCGGTAGAAGAGGCGCTAAAAGATTTGCAAGATGTTGTAGACAGGGGCAGACTACGACTGAGTGTTCATGAGGCCGGTTGGGTTTCAAGGTGGCGAACTTTTGATGCAAGGCCCGATAACTTACAAATAGAAAGCAAAGCACGGGAGTTAATGTCTCGATTGGACATATTTACAAAGTTGATACAATGCCCGGAGTTACCACCCTTATCAACTGTGAGCATGCCACACAATAAGAAGTATCAAAACGACCAACATTATCACTCCTACACAGAAAAGACCGACACTATTGCAGATGAGGAGGACATCGTGCCAATCGCACCAGTGACTACTCTCTCGCTCTACAACGATTTCTCTATCCGGTGATAAATTTTCACCATCCAGTGGTAAAGTTTTAAAAGTCTTTCGAGACATTTGTAAATAAAATAAAAAGTTATATACTATTTTTTTATAAAATACATCGCCATTAACACCGCATCTGCTATATCGTCTTTTTTCTTATGTGTCATAAACCGTTTCATTTGTTGCTCGTCAAAGAATTTTGGAACCAAGGCAATGGATGCTTTCTTATTGTCCTTGTACACACCGGTACTTATCTTGAAATATTTGCGAACCGATAGTGGCGCTACCATTCTAGACCTATCCCAGAAAAAACAACGTAGGGCACAGGCTATCATTTTCATTCTTGCTTGCATCTGTCTTTCTATTAGAATCACATCGGCGTTTTTAAAGATGTCCGTGTTCTCAACCAATACTCTGGCGATATACGGATAGTCAGTTCGTTTCTTTTTTGGAACTAAATCCCAAATACAAATGGAATCAAATGCGATAAGATTGTCATCCTGTACAATGGCATAACCAAAATTACGAAGACCGGGATCAATGGACACAACTCTCATTTATAATACTATAAATGTAATATATATACTCCGAAATGAATAGAGCTCCCTCACCGGAAAGAGAGATTTTTCAGATAACCGACGACGAATGGACCATGGATGAGTGCGATGCGGAGGACGATTTCACACCACTGAAGCAAAAGAAGCCTTCTAAAATGGCGAGCTTGTGTAAAAAAATTACATATTTTGTCAGGGGGCCACCGAGGGCGAAATACACCGATGGTCTTTAGGCATAAGGATTCATGAGATCGGCCTGTAATGTAGGCGGTTCATAATCAAGATGTGTAAATATGGGTTCCCCATTCTTTTTATCGCGCCACTCTTTGTATCTACGACGACAATATACAAGCCACCCAAAAGCGGAAATACAGCAGATAATAATAAACAATATTTTATACCATTCCATGTTTTAAATATTTTTTATTATATTTATACTAGAATTTCCACCTCTTACCACACTCCGAACAATAACAAAACACCGTCGCCGATTCGTCCGCACTTCTGGTTTGTTTTTCAATGCGGTGAACCTTCTTACTATGGCATTTTGGACAAGTAATATCACCGTCTACCATGGTCTCTTCTTCTTGAATCTTTTGTATCGGTTCCAATTCCGCGATGGCTTCGTCAATACTCAGGCCAACACTTAGTCTTCGGATAACAATAGGATATTTATTAGAAGAATTATCCCACGCCTGCTGTTCCAATAATTCAACTTCCTCATCCAATACTTTGGGCGATGACAATAATAAATTCTTCGCCTGTTGGCGGTAATTGTCCACCATTTCACTGTCTAGTTTGGTATATTTATAGAAAGTAAATATATTTCGTGTAGTATTTGACAAGTCATAAGTGCTAAAAACAACTTACAGAATGATAATAAAATATCCATTTGATATACTGGCCCGACCATATATATATATATAATAATAATAATAGTCGGGCCACTTGTTTTTGCTTTGTAAGAATATATATAAAGCGCGCCTCAGGAGGAATACCGTAAATAATTTACAAGGGTATATAATACATATTCTTACAATGCAAAATGCCTAAAGTAAAAAAGCCGAAGAAACAAAATTTGGACTTCAAAACACTGGGGCATAACAATGTCCAAGTGCAAGTTCCCCCATTTCGTTTACAAAATGTGGTAAGTACCTTTTCCCTCGGCGTGTCTGGTCTGAATTTACACAAGATAGCATTGGATTACAAATGCCTAGAATTCAATCCTCAGAACTTTGCGGCGGCCACAATGAGAACGATTGAGCCTAGAACCACCGCCTTGGCCTTCGCCTCTGGCAACATGGTCGTTACTGGGTCAAAATCAACCATGCAAGCAAGATTGGCCGCAAGAAAATACGTTCGTATATTCCAGAATCTGGGCATACCGGTTATGTTTAAAAACTTTGAAATACAGAATGTTGTAGCATCGGCAAATGTGGGATTTCCTATCAAATTGAAGGACATCGCTGATAAATTCGGTCTATACGTGTCCTATACCCCGGACTTGTTCCCGGGTCTGATATTCCGGTCGATTAATCCCAAACTCGTCTTCCTGATATTTAGAAGCGGTAAGATCGTTATTACCGGCGCTAGGAATGTTAGTGATATTAAGATGACTTATGAATCCCTATACAGAAACATTCTGGTGAATTTTCGAGACGATAAAGGGGCACCGACCTCCTCTTCGCAATACAGGAATCTATTGAGAAGCAAGAGAGATACAAGCGAATTATAAAAATAATACTATATACCAATACAAATTTAATACAAATGAATCTACCTGATATTTTTGCCACCTGTGGGGCTTTAATATCTATGTTAAGCAATGTCCCACAGGTATGGAAGGTAAGGAAAATGTACACTACGGCCGATCTTCACAGTTGGTCTGTTATCATGCACTTGGTTTCGGCAATACTATGGTGCGCATATGGACTCATGCTAAAGCTGTATATATTAGGTTCAGAAGCCGGCATTGTTGCTTTATTGAATCTTGTAATACTGGTTGCAATTATACGAGATCGTTGTATATATAATAAACCTCTTCATAGAAATGATAAGGAGTATACTCAAAGCAGCTCACCTCAAACAGTATCAGCCCTATGTGGCACATCATTTCCAATCCAAGTCTGATAGTGGCCCGACCCATGTGCAAGATGGTCCGACACGGACAGACATGCAAGTATTATTAGCCTCCGGCGACGCATGGATTCCGAACGCAGAGGAGACAAAGTCCGATATTAAATAAAAAACTAACTATAAAAGCATTGATTATAATTATACAAAATGAAATTCACCTGTACCAATCTACGAAAAACCGACACTCTGGAACATAAAGATGAAAAACTTTTCTTTCTGAATTCCGAAATCCCCAAAAAGCAGGTATACCTGTTTCCGGCCTCACTGACCGAAGAACATGCCCAATTGTTCGTATTGGTCGATGGGACTTACCAGAAGAAAGAGGTGTTACACTTTAAATCACAATCGTGGTTAGCGGGAATCTCCGATGACACGGAAGACCAAGTGGCAGTGGATGCCTTGAACTTCGAGGTGGAACAATTGGTCAAAGACTTTGTTACCTGTGCCAAAGATCTCGTCCTACCAGCACGTGTACACAAGACTACCAACATGAGCGATGTTGTATTTCGCGACAAGGAAATATTGTCCGCGGAGGCATTGTACTACCGCAAAACGGACGTGATCGAGGCGATCTTCTGTGAAAGGGTTACTTCCTATACAAAGACCTTCGACCTGACCTTTGTCCTTACCTCTGGAAAAGTGGAAACGCATTCATGCATGGAGCGTAAACAACTTGGCGAAGTGGAAGCATGGGCAGCAAAAAATTCGATTGAATTTTATCAAACTGGTCCGGACCCTCTGCCATGGAAACAAATGTTCTCTTACCACAAGGAACAATCGTGGAAAGAAATAAACGATCTATTAAATCACATGTCTTCAGAAGAGGAAGACGGCAGCGACTGGGAAGCAGGAGACACTGACCCAGAAGACGACGATATCGAAGAGTATATCGACAGTGAGGAGGAAGAAGAAGATTATCCTTCTGGATCGGAAACCGAAACAGACGAGGACGACGACGAGGATTACGCGATACATGTGAAAAGTAAACGTGTACTATCCGATTCGGAAGACGAACCTCCAAGCAAAAAAACTAAATGTTAATCTTTATAAGCAAATTTACCAAACTCTAATTTTCTAGCAAATTCTATTCTAGGCCTTCGTAATTCTTGTATATCTACATCGGGTCGTATGGACCGAACCGCAAAGTATAGAGAGCCGTATGAACATATATGCCACACACTGTGAAGTATAGCATAATTCTTATCACTGTGGTGTCCATCTCGAAGAAAAAATACAGTCCCACATATTCCCATCAACAGCCCGATGACCATAAAAGTTACATTTCTTCTCGGGGTAGGAACGCACAGTCGATAACAAACATATACGGCCACGCATAAATTGATGATCCCGGAGGTTATTGAATATACCCATACAACATCCCAAAATATTGTGTTCAACACCGTGAGTGTAAACAATACGGGGATGGTCCACTCTGGAATCTTATCAAAAATAACCACAATTGCTATTAATACCAGTGTCAAATTAGCAAATGCAATATCCATTGGTTCTATTTTGTCTACATTCCAATCAAAAATAATTGAGGCATGGGAAGCAACACTGAAAACAATCCCAATCAACAGAGTGATTGCCAACCACTGTGTTTTCCACAATGCGATAATAAGAGGTGCCCCTGCCGCATGCGTTAAGATGATAAGCCAATCCTGTAATACCTTGTTTACTTCTACTTCAGCGTACATGATGATAGATATTAACATAATATAAACAATGGCAAATACCAATTTGAATATATCCAAGGTTTTAAAGGTTTGTGTTAATTGTATTTCATATTTACTACCACTTAATTCTTGCATTTACACTATACCTATATATTATTTATACAAAGATTTTGCACTTGGATCACTTTCGAATTTCCCCCATTTATGAGCAGACGAGGAAGAGCAAGCGATTGTGTCATGGTGATATTTACAACAGGTTGCTTTTTCCAAATCGAAACAGGAGTGAAATATATCTCTGTATAACGCCGCTTCTTTGGTCATAGGCGGTTGATGAGTATACATCCTGTTGGTAGACACTTGTTTCTCGGCATATTCCTGTAAAGAATCGATCCATTCGGACCCAACCGCATCGGAGAATTGCGCCTTCTCTCTCTGGTATATATCTGGATGTAAAACATCTTTGAAGGCTTCGCGTAATATGTGCTTCTCTATTTTATCACCGGACATTTTGTATTTCGGATCAATGTTCATGACGTACCGAACAAAGGTCTTGTCTAGAAAAGGAACACGACACTCGATACCATTGGCCGCCATGGTTTTATTTGTTCTACAGCAGTCATAGAAGTGGAGATCATCCATCTTGCGAATGCATTCCTTTTGCATTTCTTCTCTAGAAGGACAATACTTGTTGTAAAGATAACCAGCGAATAATTCGTCCGCCCCCTCGCCACTTAGAATCACCTTTATCCCAAATTTTTTTATGATGGAACCAAGAATATATTGTGGTACAGAGGCACGCACCGTAGTTACATCGTAGGTTTCTATTGCATAAATAGTATCCATTAGAAGCTCATGCGCTTGTTCAACCGTATAGATAAATTCATGGTGAATGGTGTTGCATAGCTTTGCTTGCTTTCTAGCCATTTCGATATCGGGGGAGCCTGCCAGCCCTATGGTAAAGGAGTGTATCGCAGGATATCCCTTTGGTCGGTCTATACTACTAAGTATACCACAAATAATAGAGGAATCCAAGCCACCGGATAATAAGACTCCCCATGGCACCTCTCTTGGTATTCTTCTTTCCACGGCCCCTACCAATATGTCACGAATAAGACCGTGTTCGCCTGTTGGTAGAGGGGGATAATTTAATCGGTACTTGTTTACCTCCGTTCTTGTTATCACATACCCGGGTGGTACAATCGCAACATTTTCACAAAACTCGAGTGCTTTTAATTCGGAAGCCACCCAACACCCTTGTTCAAAAATACCCATGTATACCGGAATCACCCCTATCGGATCTCTAGTCGCGTAGTATTCGTCGGTATTTACATTGTACAGTACATATCCGAATATGCCATCCAAATATTCTGGGGCTTTTATGGGCCCATGTTTTTCCACCATATCCAGTATGACTTCTCCGTCGGATCCTTCTCCATGGCCCATGTATATTTCACCGTTGAATACAAGTCTCCACGGCCCTCTTACTAACGGCTGTGTTGCCGTATTGGGGTTTACAATTGCCAGTCTTGTATGTCCCATCATGTAGCAGCCGCCGTCATACGTTTTGCACTCGTCTGGTCCTCTTGGCTCAAGTGTTTGAAGGGCTTTAATAAATAGATCACTGTCGTCTGTTTCAGCGAATAGAATACCACACATTTATTGTAAAAAGATAATATATTTATATGTATAATTAAAAGGATCGTTCCATTTCCCGTAGTTTTCTAGACCAACTTTTTGTCCAGTGCGTGTCGTCTCTATAAATAACGCAATACTTATTTCTACAGGATAAAATATGGTACACTACCTGAGATACCTTAGAAATGGTAGCGGGTATATTTAAATCGTCACATAAGTATTTAACCAACTCGTGTAGATCCGCTAACATGTCTTCTTCGCGTGGGAGTAGAAGGTGCCGGTGATTGTAACGAAACAGTCTCGGTTGTCTCTCCATGAGAAATTCATATAAATCAACCGAATCTGCCCATGTACCTACAGAGGTATCCCCCCAATGTTTCCATCGATTATCGATAATCTTGATGGCAGTGTCCACATCGATTTCTTCTGGTTCTTCAGAGGTAGTGCTGGAATCGCTGGTGTATTCATCGTGATAAGTATCACGTTCGTATTTTTTACGTGTCATGGTTTATTAATGGTCGCATTGTCTTTTATACCCCAACTTGGTCTTTCTGAACATTGGATTTTGTGTCCACGGCTGTGCACCGGCAATGTATGGTCGGGCCATCTTCGGATCCGACATTTATAAGTCGGGCCAGTTGTATTTATATGTTATTTTTTATATATCGGGCCGGTTCATACTCTAAAACCGAGAATAAAATATATACTATATAAGCAATAAATGGATTATACCAAATGAGTGACATTGACCACGAACGCTTCTTTTCACTAACCCAACAGGGTCTAAACGAACCCCAACAACGCACGCCAGAATGGTTTGCAAAACGGAAAAATAAATTATCGGGCAGTAAACTGAGTAATTTCTTGTTTTGCAAGACCGATGAAGAACGGTTGATATGGTATGAGGAGGTGTTCGAGGGGAGGAAACGGGAGCCATTCACCGAAGAACAGCAGGGTTGGATGGCATGGGGGTGTCAGCATGAAGATACCGCAATGGTTGAATTCCTCAACAGAAAGAACGATATCATGGCATTTGAGGCCCCACATGTTCAGCACAACAGCGTGGAATGGTTGTCCGCCACCCCAGATGGGTTTTATCAGATATTTGACCCATCCGAAGAGGACCTAAAAATCACCGACCAAGGTATTTTGGAAATCAAGTGTCCCGCCAAATCGAAAAAATGCAACACAAAGGTCACCTACTACTACGTGCCGCAGATGTATCTCGAGATGGCCTGTAGCGACCAGAAGAATGCCATCTTTATCTCGTGGGGACCAAAGATGTTACGCGCATGGCGCATGGAATGGGACGAGGAATTCTGGCGTATATTGTCCCGTATGATGAATAATTTTAGGAATACAAAGAATGGTAGTACATACGAGACTTTTAAGAGATGTCAGTTTGAGTTGAAAAGAGCCTGTCATGGAGTAGTAGAGAAGGCCGTACCATTACATAGTGGGGATGGTTGGTCGTTAATATGATATTTTTTTAGTAAGAATGTCTAGTTTTACTTTGTTCCATTTTTTCACTGATCGTTCTCCGTATTTTTCTATATTCTGTATGGTTACTCTGGCCGATTTTGCTACATTTGAGACTGTGGGAAATATGGTGATACCATTTGGCAATTTCACAAATGGATTTGCGAGCATCTTTCCAGCGGCATTAAGACCAAGAAAAAAGTACATGATCACAAAGGTAATACCAATGTTATAATACGACTGCTCCGTGTACCCCAGTGGCAATAGCATTAAATAAAAGAATAAGGCGGTGGACAGGATATAGTTAAAAATAACCGGAGTTCTGTAATTGACCAACGCATCGATACCCCCATATGGCGCGAACACCATGTCCCATTTGCCATGAATGACCGTTATATCACCGCCTTGACCCGCAACACGTCTAAACTTAATCATCAGCAAAAACATAAGTGCATCGAGGGGTGCATCAGTATCAAGTTCTTCAATATCATCGATAACTTCTAAAATAAGTGTATTACTTTCTTTCTTTCGCATGTTTTCCAGTGAAAAATCCCCCCTGTAATAATGCTTCAAAGCATATGGTAGTATTTTCAGTATGGCAAAGGTCTTATACTTTAGGCGAATATTGTCTTTGGAATCGTCTCCTACGCTAATATCATTGTCGAGCGACGCGGCGGTATATTTGTCTCCCTCTGTCGAGACTGTCCACGCCACCGCTTCTACATTTCCTACGAATTCTTTGTATAGCGATATTCCATCTTTGTTCATTGCCATATAATTCCCCAAATTCAGCGACAACAAAAACCCAAGTGTTCCGGACAATATAGTTGTCATCTGTGCATTGTCATCCAAGTTCCATGGTAATTTTATCCCATTGGTTTCTATAATAATGGACCAAATTACTGCTAAAACAATGAACAGTGGGTCCACCCAATTGGTTCTCCAACTAGCAAATGGTACTAGAAAATATCCAAAGTTGCCAATACAGCGGTCCATAATACAATACTGGCAAAATATAAATATACTCTAAAATTATAGATTAATTATTTTGTACATATATAAACAATTGCCATATTAAGAAATGTCAGATGACGATGAGGAAAAGGGTCTTTTAAATATGCGTAGAAGCAAGTATTTCAACAAACATAAGTCAGACGAGATCGAAGGATTTATCCGGTCATCCTATTACATATGCTTAGTATTGTTTTTCTTGTTGGGTTGTTCAATTGCCGGTACGGTGTTGGGAGGAGTATACAAGGCGGCACCACTAACAGAATCTATACTTATCACGGTCGCCGGTCCAATATACTTGGTACTATTTTTAGTTTTGTTGTGTTGCGGACGTCAACCGGTGCTTCGAATTGCACTGGTGATAGTAGTTACCGTATTTGTATCCTTCATGTCGGGTTTTATCTCCGGGGCAAATTTAAAGATAGTTGCAAAAACGCTCCGAGATAATTAACATTTTATTCTATTTAATCCATGACATATATTTTTATTTTACCATATATAAGTATCCATATTTTTACTATAGTTACTCACCATGTTTGTCATAAATCGTAGTGGAAATGAAGAATCATACGATACCGCCAAGGTACAGACTTTTATTAAACGGGCCATTCAAATAAAGCCACATTTAAGCACTGTAAACGCGGAAACACTGTCTAAACAGATAGACAAAGGTATCGCTCAAAAGATGCAAACTTCTGACATTATTCCCTATTTGGCAGAAGTAGCAGCGTCCCTAGCCACCCAATCTTATGAATATGGTGAACTGGCTGGTCGGTTAGAGATGTTTGATTTGCATAGCAACACACCTTCTTCTTTCACCGAAGCTATGTTGAAATTGGAAGATATACTACTGGACGAGTTTGTATCGAAAATAAAAAGTTATAACTTTGATATTCATATTGACCACAATAAAGATTTCCAGTACGATATCATAGGTATACGAACTCTAAAACGGTCTTACCTGTTGAAGGACAAAGACGGTATCGTAGAGAGACCACAATACTTACTCATGCGAGTGGCGGTGTTTTTATGTGATTCTGCTCCAGAAGCAATTGAAATGTACAACATCATATCCGAAGGTTGGTACACACATGCCTCGCCAACACTGTTTAATTCTGGCATGAAACAGCACCAACTTGCTTCCTGCTTTCTCATGTCCATGAAGGACGACTCCATCGAGGGTATCTATGACACCTTAAAAGAAGTAGCTCTTATTAGTAAGAGTGCCGGCGGCATAGGGATTGATGTTAGCAACATCCGGGCTAAAGGAACACCGATTAAAGGAACCAACGGTACCAGTAATGGTCTGGTTCCTATGTTGAGAGTATTCAACAATACCGCTAGGTATGTTGATCAGGGAGGCAACAAAAGGAAAGGATCATTTGCAATATATATTGAGCCATGGCACAAAGATGTTCACGATGTATTAAAATTAAAGTTGAATCACGGACTGGAAGAAGAGAGAGCCAGAGACTTGTTTTATGCACTTTGGATCCCGGATGAATTCATGAGAAGGGTTGAAGCAGATGAAAAATGGTCTCTGTTTTGTCCCACCGAAGCACCCAAGTTACAGGATGCATATGGCGAAGAATTCGATAAATTATATAGGCACTATGAACAGACTGTTACCAGTAGTAAAGTAATCAATGCCCGTGATCTATGGATGCAAATATGTACAACGCAGATAGAGACTGGTACTCCCTACCTTCTATACAAAGATGCATGTAACCTGAAAAGTAACCAAAAAAATTTAGGTACCATTCGAGGAAGTAATCTGTGTTGCGAGATTGTAGAATACCACGACAAAGACGAGACAGCAGTGTGTACGCTTGCATCCATTGCCCTGCCAAAATTTGTCACGCAACACGGTTTCAACTTTGATCGATTGGTAGAAATGGCCGGCATTGTTACCACCAATTTAAACAAGGTGATCGATAAAACCTCTTATCCGGTGTTTGGGGCGGAAAGTAGTAACAATGCGCATCGACCTATCGGTATTGGCGTACAGGGCATGTCAGATGTATTTCAAATGATGGGACTTCCATATGATTCGGAGGAAGCCATGTCGTTGAACCAACATATTTTTGAAGCCATATATTATGGTGCGGTGAAGAAAAGCGTTGCTCTTGCACAGGAATATGGTGCCTATACTTCTTTTAAAGGATCACCCGCC
>TARA_B110000008_G_C16978824_1_pt1 | contig 15426 bp, 13 predicted proteins | sample TARA_B110000008 | Tara Oceans TARA_B110000008 (sample SAMEA4396496) | marine metagenome | biome: Westerlies Biome; feature: [DCM] deep chlorophyll maximum layer (ENVO:01000326); material: water (ENVO:00002006), including particulate matter (ENVO:01000060) such as... | depth 40 m
TTTGTGATATTTTTGCTGGCTGATATTTTTCTAAACGTTTAGAAACTATTCGTACATAAAAATCCGTTTGAGGACTTGCCGATCCAAAGTGTATTATGAAGACTAAATGTCCCATGATTACATCGCTGCCAATCGACAGAAATGTATCTCCATTTTTATGCATTTACGACTTTGTTCAATTTAGGAAAGTTTCCAGTACGCTTTACCACGACGACGAAGCATGGTCGATACGCGCGAAAAAGATAGTCCCAAACGTGACGAATCCAAAGCGACAACTCGGACTTTACTACATCTTGTCATGGGCGTCAAAGTTGCCCTCCCACGAAGGCACGTGCGAGTGGTATCAGCAGCTGGTAGACTGGTTACAATACAAAATATCAATTAACATTATTCACGATTTCATTCTGAGTAAAAACTTGATCTTTCTGAGTACCATGGATATGAAAAACATGTCGTGTAGCCAGCGATACCATTGGCGATTCCTATGGCATCGTTACCAAAGACTATATAAACCAATGCACAACATACACAATGTTAGGCCGGTCAAGCGGCATAAAAATGGGTTTTCATGTCGACGAATTATACAGCCATGTTACGGATAGCCCTTTTGCTATATTTTATCTGTCCAGCAGGTCGACCCCATCGTCGTTTTGTGGGCGCGCGCACATGAATGGGCAATTTCACCTGAGTTCAACGCCGAAAGAGTTGCTTTTCGTTGTGCAAATGTTTGCGGCTCGCCAAAATGACGAAGGTGCGAACATATCGCAGTATCTTGGTTCTGCAGTGATCGACGTGTCCCAATGTGGCAAGAAAACGTATCATTTGGTGGTGCGCGATTCGTCCAGACAGCCTCCAATAATGAATGGTCGCGTATCCGTTCAACTGACTCAAATTCCGAATGTTGCATTGGAGACACATTTGATCCAAAGACCAGATGTGGCGCGTGCCATGTTTTCGGCTGCGGAAAGTAACCTGAAATGGATCGAAGGATTCGGTTCGAAAGGCCTACGGCCGATTGTCCGGGGATTGCATTGGGTGCATTCTCCGTACTATGTGAACCATCTTGGGGTGACACTTCCATCTGGAGCTTTTTGCATGATAGAGACGACCCTAGACAATAACAAAGCGCGAGCTATCGAGTCGCATCGACAACGGCTACAAGTTTCTTTGTTTCGGAACACAATGAGTGCCGCTGATTTTGTCGCGAATGTCTCTGATATGATGAAGGAGGGGAGCATACGTTCAAAGCATCTTAGATGTTTAGCTGTCGTAGCGGATGCGCTCACACTACACGCGCGCCTTGACATACAGTACACGCCTGATGTAAGGTGGACCACTGAAGGATTCAAAGGCACAGAACGTTGGGATATTCCCCGAGAACCGAGCACTGACACATCGGGGGTATCTTTCACGGGAGATTGTGAAGATTTTGCAAGGGAAGTGTACCAACATTGTAAGGAAATATATCAATGGACCCAACCAAAACTTGACGGCACACTGATGGAGGCACTCTCTGCCGTGTTGCACGTCTATGTCCCTACCATAGAACAAGGAGCTGTAGATCATAACGCGCATAGTAAGTACATTACCTACGAAGCACCTTATAGAAATCACATATGGGCCGCGTTGCATCCGCGAGATTCCTGGCGAACAAAGTGTCGCGCGAGCATGTCTCTGACGAAGCTTTACGCTCGGTGGCCTCTTCAAGCGTGTGAAAAGACACTCCCGATGATACATCTAGAGGGGACGGGCGACGTTTATCCCGTTGCTACGGACAGAAAGCCGGGATTTATTGCTAAAATGCAAAAGAAACAATTATCATTAGAGCTAGAGTGTCCTTATTTGGCCACCGCAGAGACACCCGACATTTCGCTGCAATGTCGCCACAAATCGAGCTTTTATAAATTTGCGATTGCGTGCATGACGGACGTGTTTACTGACCAGGGCGTGTTAGACTATACATATGTGTCCGACAACTGTTACGGTGTATCAATACACAACTGGATACGCGGGAAGTATGCGTTCCGCCCCTCTGTAGTGCATTCACAGACTACAATGGAGCGCATACGTTCCATGTTAAGTATGGAAAGACCTGTTCCGCCCATTTTAACAAAGTCCACGATTGAAAAGTACCATCACATTGTTACGGGATATGCTTTACGATACGGCCAGCGCACATCCTTTAAGAAGATACCTCGCGAAGCAGGGTACGCTATATACAATGTAGGTGGCCAAAAATGGCACGAATTGTATTTCTTACTGGCATCGAGTTCGGGTTCCTCTAGTTCAAACGATACAAGTTTATTGTTAATATAATTTCATTTACCCATTTGAATTTCTTTTAAGATGTCACTGAAAGATTTCTTTAACACGTGTACAGGGATTCGTATGGGACGCTTGGCATTCGGTTTTAAAAGGTGTCGTTTTTGGAACATTTTGCGGATGACCTTTACGATGGCATTTTGCTGAGACTTTTCCGGAATGTCCGACTGGCCAAAGCGTTGCACGCCGCCAGAGGGAAATTTGGCCACGCCCTGTGTCGGGTCCTTTATGATCCGCGTTTCCCAAAAGTCATGTATGTTTGTGTACGAGGCGGGCCTCAGTAGGTTCCATCCGTTTTTTTGGGGTCGTGCCCACCAATATTCAAACTCAGGGTCCCGCATAGGTTCTAAATTTGCTAAGCGTATCCACTTGAATTGATTACTCATGCGCTGTATGATAACGAGCCATTGCGTCGATTTACGGTTGGTGAGACTCTTTGTTTGTAGTGTGACGCGCATCTTATCCTTTCTACATTGGTCGAACGAAGCATTGCAAATGAGGCCGATTGATATTTCTCTCAGGGCTTTCATGTCTTTCGCTAGAACATTCGAAACGAGACTTGGCGACCATTTCACGGTTGAATAAGGCCCTAGTTGATCAGATTCTTGAACCATTCCAATATTCCCCTGCTTGTCTTCGACCCATTGGCCAGGTTTGTAGTAGATACGTACATTTACGTCGATGACCCGACCACGCTCATATACTTTGCACGTGAACTTTGGATACCTGGACTCCAATACGTATGTGTAAGCCGTCGACTCATTCTCCAGTGTGAATGTACCGGCCACGGTCGCGTAATCTCTTATGGCTCTGTACCAAAATACTTCCGTCATCTTAAAATCTCCAGCTTTGAAATTCATTTGCTCACGGTAGCCATGACTTATACTTCACTTTCGTCGTCCTCTTCTTCTGAGGAGTCGAAGACTGTGGCTCTGGGTATATGTGGTATGAATATACGATTCTCGCCAGAGGACTCTACCTCTTCCAGGCGCTGGAGCTCCCGTTTTAGGCGAGCGTTCTCTCTCTTGTGTATTTCTGAAAGTTTTTGAGCGATATGCATATTCTCTTTCAGCCGTGATCTGTCCATGTCGCCGGTACGGCTTAACGCCATGCTGTAATACCTCATTTTTTTTTTAATGAACAGCCATAGTCGGTACAACAGCCTAAGATGGGCCCGGTCATTGCTTCGGGTGTTGATATGGAGAACATTGTCTGAGTTCAGCATGTTATGTATTCGTAGGAAATTCTTTACTGGTTTCAAAAATATATGACTTGAAAATTTGCTAGAACTTAGTAGATTTGGCAAAAAAAAGACTAGTTTATCTCTCCATCCCGTATATTCGGGACGAATGTGCAATTCGATGTCTTTTTTTTCTTTCTCTGACAACTTCTCTTCTCCGTCCATCGGCAATTGTATGTGGACAATGAATCTGGCCTTGTCTCGGCGGCGTTTCGGCATGGGGATTTAAATGTACATAGTATATTAAATAGTGTTCGTTTTTATTACACATGTAACACATATGAGAAACACCCTATATCGTGACTGATCTCATTGAAAAAGGATGCTCTTATTTTCAGACTTGCATTTGTCTCCGAAGACTTTTGAGACATGCATGAAAGTATTGCGTTTTGTGCATTCGGAGGCCCTCCGACTTGAAACGACTGTGGGATTTCTCGGAGACTTTTTTGATCGCGTATACAATGAAGGCACATTACCCGTGGACATTCTGAACGAGCTGATGCGTTTTTTTTCGCGCGAGTGGACCGTGCCAATGGTTATGATTCCCGGCAATCATGATTATTTCGACGCAACAGAAACCGAACATGGCCTCACGCCCTTTTCCTACGCGTCTAAACATATTACGGTGTTAGACCAGCCCACCATGGTCGGTGATCAGCTTTGGATTCCTTGGCGACGGGATGTGAAGGAACTAGAGGCGATTATCCATGCCCACCCGCAAAGCCGAGTCATCTTTGGCCATTTCGACATCGTTGGATTCCGCTTAAATGCCACGCATACGTCTACGGAGGGTCTGAGACCTTCACTATTCCCCGAACACGTGCCCGTATTCACCGGACACTATCATACACCGCAAGTGCATGGTAATATTCGGTACCTTGGTTCGCCATACCAACTGTCTCTCTCCGAAGCCGAAGATAAAAAGTCTCTCATCGTGCTAGACGAACACTGGCACGTTTCTGAGCAGATACCACTCGACATTGGCAAGCGTCAGTACAAATGGACCGCCAACGAACTCTTAGCACGGTCCGGTTGTCTCCGCGCGGATGACAGAGTGTCCGTGATCTATGCCGAATCCGATACTTCTGTGACGGGACTTGTGACGACACTGCGAGATAGAGGTGTGGACGTTCAGGTTCGCCGGCCCACATCGGTCGTCACGACACGAGTAGAAAAACAACAAGACCTCGGTGCGATAGAACTCCTACAGACGTATGCATCCCGATCAAACATTGACGTGTCCTCGAACGCGTGGCAGAGACTGCTCGAACGTGTCAAAGGCGCAAAAGTATCTGTCAGACTCGTTGAAGCTCAGCCTGTGCAACCTGTACGAATGGAAATATCCGGACTTGGACCATTCCCCGGACCGCTGACATTGGCCATGCAGGGCGGTGGTTTCACACTGGTATCTGGTCAGTGCGGCGCGGAGCGCGGGTCATCCAATGGTGCTGGCAAATCGATGATTACCGCGGGTGCGTGGCTTTGGGCGTGTACGGGACATATCGATAGTCGCTCCTCCATTCATTTTGACAGCGACGCGTCCATTATCCACAAGGATTCTGAATGTGCGTCCGTGAATGTGTCTGGTCATGTTCGCAACGTCCCGTGGAAAATCATGCGATCCCTTGGTATGAAGGGACGTCATCGGAAACATAATCTACGCCTTTTTGTGAACTCGGTGGAGAGAACTCGCTCTACTCTTTCGGGTACGCAAAAGGCGATCGCGAACGAGTTGTTCGGCCTGGACTTGACAGCGAGCGAGCTTCACCAATGGCTGCTGCGCAACAGCGTCTGGTCTCAGCAGACTTCTGGCCAGTGGATTGATGCGAGCGACTCGCAGGCGAAACAAGACATACACACGTTGGCAAACATGAGCATTTGGACGGATTTGCACCAGTGGTGTCGGGAAAATTTTCGCAACACAAAAGAAGCAGTGTCCTTGTCGAGGCAAACAGCGGAAAAGAAGAGATTAGCCATAGAGACGGCACGCGAAAGCCTGCAACAAATGGAAAAGAAAGCAGAACAGTGGCACGCAGAGACATCTGAACGCGTTCACGATATGACTCAACAAATTGAAAAACTTCGGACTACGCTAGACGCAACAGAGTTACCGAGACGTGTGATCGTGAACGAAGCGTCAAAACAAGAAAGCGCCATTATTAAAACTAAATTGGAGGATATTCGGGTCTGTCTGGCAAAAATGCTGGCGCACTGTGACGAGATTAAGAGAAATGTTCCAAGCGACTGGTTTGAGAAAGATTTAGAGAAAGAAGAACACCGGTTAAAGTCCATACGTGTGCCGAATATTGAAGATATGAAGACTCGACAAGACCAATGTCGGGCAGAGCGCCGTGCAAGACAGCTTCAATTAGAGCAAAAACAAAAAGAACTGCACGATTTTATAGCAAAGGGCGAGTGTCATGCATGCGGAAGGCCGTTCGAAAGAGATCAAACGCACCTTCGGCATCATAGGACGCTTCAGGATCAACTCGACGCGTGTCGTAAACATAGCGTGAATGCAAATTCCGCTTTTTTGGACGCACAACAAAAACTCATTCATGCGAAGAGGATTGCTAGCAACCACGCCCAGGAGATGATATGGCTTCAAAAGACAAAGTCTTTCAAGACCACAAAAGCAAACGCCGGTACGACTCAAGCGGAGCTGTCGACATTGACTGAGCGTCTAGACGGTATTCTGGTAGAGTTGAACGAACAGTCACGTAGAAAATGCCTTTACGAAAAGACAAAGGAGCTTAGGGATCAAATAGAACGGACAATGCAATCGCTCGGGCGTCAGGTGGCCTCTTTGCGCTCGACGACTTGTCCTTTCAGTACCGATTCGAAACAATGTGAGGAAGCCGACAAGGCGTATTGTACAGCGAAGGATGATCTGTTGCGATTAGAAACCCGTTTGCAGGAGTACGGTGCTATGCAAAAATGGTCTGGTTCTCGAGGCATCCAGACGTACGCCATGGAACATGCGGTCAAGCGACTGGCATGCTATACAACGGATTGGCTGTGCAAATTTTTCCAGACCGATGATATTGAAATGAAATCGTTTTTTGACGAAAAGGAAAGACTGTGCCGGCACATAGAATGCCCTTCCCACGCGGGTATTATGTCGGGCGGACAGTGGCGCCGCGCCCAGCTCGCATCGTTCATGGCGTGGAGACAAATGTCTGGTACAAATATGCCACTGCTTATTATGGACGAAGCTTGCACGTCGATGGATATGAACGGTATCCACGCGGTGCAACAAACGTTTCGCGACTGGTGCGAACAGGACGCGTCAAGAACTTGTTTTTTCATCTCGCACGAGCCAGAACAGCATCGCGATATGTCTGTGTACCAAAACCATGTGAAAATTTTACATAAAAGGGGTCGGTCTTCGGTACTGAACGATACACCTTCGAAAAGATTTAAATATTAAAGTTTAAAAGTATTTTAAATTCCACACGTATATATATTCCACACGCATCATCTATCATGTCAAAGAGAAAATCTCCAGAAGCGTACACGCCCCCGACGAAACGTTCACGGCATATCGACCACCGACCCTTTGGCTTTGATTATACCCCGTACGTGAACCACATCGCGAATCCGGTTCCATTGGGCCATACGTCACACCTTTTGTCGAATCCCATCGTCGGTTTTCTGAAAAACGACCCATGTTTTTTCAAACCAGAGAAAGTTTTCCGAATTGAAAATATCAGCGGTATGTTTGCGAATGTTCGAGGTACTTCCAAAAGATTTCTCAAGTCCGTATTTCACACCCCTCACACGGTTTCCGCGTATAAAATGGCGCACGATTTGCTCAAAATTATACATAAAAAACCGCGCATTACCTTGGTGCGCGGTCCGGCGAAAAACGAGATGGAAGTGGACGTGCGCGAGTGTATGAAAACAGGTCGCAACCATGCCGGCGACCAGGTGTGGCTCAACGCCATGCACCAGGGTCGCAGGGTGGTCTTGAAGACGTCTACGAAACTGACGTCCATACTCAGGTATCTGATCGAAGCCGTCATTCACGACCAGTTGATGCGACGCACGCCGTCGTACGTGCCCGCACTGAAGCTCGTCGCCTTTGCAAAAGTGAAAAAGGGCGAAGATGATTTGTTTGTCATCTGCTCTGAGCAACTGAGACGTCCGTCCGTATACGCGTGGATCCGCACCCTGCCATCGTACCACCACAAGAAGAACCTCAATATCAAATTGTGGCATATGGTTCGGAACGTATGTCTATGCATGCGTAATTTGCAACGCCATGCCCAGTTCACCCACAGAGATTGTCATTCCAGCAACGTGTACTACGACGATAGCAGTCGGAGCAGCGTAAAATTCATAGATTATGACTGGTCGTCCATCATCATCAACGGGCACAAGTTGTCTGTGCCACGGGAATTATACGATACGGCTCGACATGCATACGCGCGCAACAAATCCGTGGACATGTGTGTTTTCCTCAGGACGATCGGACCAGCATTGATCGCTCCGCCGGCGTTGGCCAAAAAGATTCACAGTGGACAAGCGAATGCAAAGGAGTCGGTAGAGTTTCACAAATGGATGGATTTCGAGGCGCGGACATCCAAGTTTTACAAATTCGTATACAATCCTCTAATGGAACGATACGAGCGCGAGTCAGAACGATTTTTGAAGGCAAATGTCGCGGACAAGGCGGCCATGCAACTCCTAAAATTGAACATGGGTCCTAAAGGCACTTTCGGCCACTTCCACGGCGTGAAAAACCTCACAAAAGTAAAAAAAGATGGAGGCATTGCATTCGATTACAGAATGGGATATTTCGAATGGCGGTGCATGACCCCCGAAAGTATTCTCAGTCATTTGGAAGAGTTTAAAGAACACATGTACCCACAACGGGAGTTCGTGGATATATAAATGCGCGAGAGAATACATGAATGAACGAAAGACATATTTTTTTATTATTGTGTTATGCGATTGCGGCAGCGTCAAGGCCAGATTCTCAAGTAACGCTAAGAGACAAACACGTTCGGGTACAGCGGGCCCCCAGGTCCTCCAGACGAAAACCCATGCCACCGAAGCGTGTGAGGCGTTGGAAGGGTGTGTATGAGCACAAGGATACGCCGCTACACTAATTCGACTGAAAAACTGCGAGGCATCTATTTTCGTAAGCCTGTCCGGCAAGAGAAAAGTATTCCTCTGAGCAGACCCCTACAGACTCGCATATCTCGTCGATAGCTTGTAAAAGTAGCGGGTTTTCCATCAGGCGTTTGAAAGAATCTCCTATCCGCAGATAGCGTTTGAAAGCATTGACACTCTCGCTCATAATGTATATATTCTTGGAAATATCGTCGCATCGTCGCATAAAGTCGTCGTGGTATTCTTCGCGCCAGTCGCAGAAATCCTGACCATTCGTCGGAATTTTTTCGATCCAATTGGCATACTCTCGGAGCACAGATGCCATACGACGTTCACTGAGAACCCCATGTAATAATAATTTGCATATGTTTAAAAAACTTGTATTTAATCCACGGATACGAATAGAAATGTGTGACGCCACGAATCAATCTTTCGTCAGTTTCCAAATCCATGTTCTAGGTTATACCTGTGATGACCGGACACTATATTTTACGATACTGAGCGCGTATGCCCTTCTCATTCTCTGTTCTCACAAACTCAACACAACGATCCGACAAAAGCACAGAGAAGCACTAGCTCAAATGCCTGGTCCGAACAGAAATGTACCATGCCTCGTACTTTTGAACGTATTCCACTCGCTCATCTATATTTGCTTCGTAATTTTCATATCGTCCAATAACTTTGGGTTTATTCTCGTGTCTATAGTATTTCACGCCTTGGGAACAGCCTTGGTGTATGAAACGCAGCGCTCTGACCATAAACACCCGATGAAAGCCATTGCGATGTCCCTTCGTCATATGGATAAGTCTGACGAGGATTTGAAAAAAGACGTGCAATATATTCTTTCGTTTCTTAAAGACAAGCCTCTCAAAATGTAGCTATATAAGACCTTCGTGGTGTTCTGTAGAATGTTCAAGAGTCTCTTTTTCACTACAATTGCACTGATGATTGCAATAGCGGCCGGCCTACAATTTTTCATATCTTTCGAACTTGCCGACCAGTGCGAAGACGGCGAGGTGCATACGGCCCCCATGGTTGCTGGAACCTGCTTGGCTGGGTCATTTGTACTGAACGGCGCGTGGCTGCTGTCCAGAGCGAAAAAAATGAAAAACGCTGTACGTGCGTCAATATTTATGTGGACAGCAGCGATCACTATCGGCGTGGCCGCGGCGGGCGCTGTTCTTGGTCAGGCGGCATTGTACGGCGCGGTGTGTACTGCAGAGATTAGCGTGGACGTTGTATCTGTGCAGTATGCTTCCATAGTTTTACTTGTTCTTGCAGTCGCGGCCCCGCACGCGTGGAAGAATGTCGGAAAGAAACAGAGCACCGACTCGGACGAAGGTTCTCCACTGAGAAAAGATGAAGAAACGCCATTAATACTCTAAAATATGAACCTTATATTTTATGTTTCGTATACATCCTCTCTCATGGCAGAATAGATTATTTAACACCTTGTTGACATGTCAACATGTCTTTGGAATTAATCATCGGTTCCATGTACTCTGGAAAGTCTACCGAATTGATGCGGCGAGTGGAGTGTTTAAAATCGATCGGCACGCGCTGCCTTGTCATTAACCATCAGAACGACACGCGCGTCGACGGTGGGTTTGTCCAAACACACACTGGTAAGCGAATTCCAGCTAGGAAAACCGACGATCTTTTAATGGTTGACTTTCGTGCTTATGACTCTATTGCCATCGATGAAGGTCAATTCTTTTCTAATTTACGAACCGCGGTCATGATTATGGTTGAAAAGCACGGCAAACATGTCATAGTCGCGGGCCTCTCCGGCGATTATTTGCGTCAGCCATTCGGCGAAATATTGGATCTGATACCTGTCGCAGATGACATACAATACAAAAGGGCTCTTTGCGCACAATGTTGTCATCCCACCCGGCTGGCCTCTTTCACCAAACGTGTTTCCGACGAAAAGGATACGGTATCCGTCGAAAGTTCTTATTTGGCATTATGCAGATTATGTTACATAAACTCGTAAACATAAAAAATTACACATATGTGTTTTATTATATATGATATATTTGTTCTACCAAAAATGCAACAGTGTGTCGTTGACGCATTCTTCCGGGATACTCGTCTTACAAAACAGGCGCTATATTCGTTCGACGATTTCGTCTCAAGAATTGTTCCGGAGGTTATTAATAACCATCGGCCTATTGAAGTAAAGCCCTCGCTAAGCGCATTCGATGACTCTGTACCAGTGCACAAGATCCGATTCTCGGACGTACGATATGACATTCCATCGTGCGTGGAAAAAAACGGTGACATTCGCAGAGTCAGCCCGATGGAAGCGCGACGACGCGATCTTATGTATTCGTGCGGAATGTACGTGAATGTACACTACACACACGGAGTGGTCGGTTCAGAGGTCACCACCGTACAAAAAGATGTCTTCTTCGCCAGAATGCCAATCATGGTTCGATCCTCTCTTTGTATCCTGGAGAAGGCCGATAACTATGCAATGGACGAGTGTCCACATGACCCGGGCGGATACTTTATTGTAAACGGGAGGGAAAAGACATTAGTGGTACAGGAGAGAATCTCGCCCAATATTATTTTTTGCTTTGGGCCAAACGAATGCCTTTACCATGCCGAGTACGACCAAATTGGTCACAGAGTCTCGACTCTTCGCATCAAAGTTCGCAAATTCGGATCTTCACCGTTTCGGGTATCGCTGCCCGGTCGAGACAACGAAATACCGATCCTCATCCTATGGCGTGCCCTGGGCGGTGTGGAAGATGAGTGGCAACTGCATATAGATGCCGACGATGCCCAAAGCTCAGTAGAAGACGCTTCTGTGGCAACGACACAGGAAGCCGCCATCGAATGGCTTGCGGATCATTTTGAAGATGCTCCAAAGATGTTGGCACGTCAAGTGTATCCAAACATGGACCCTAGTATGAAAACACTACAACTTACCAGGCAGTGGTCTGTATACCTTACAGCGTTGCACAAACACCAAAACGGTGAAAAGGATGCGTTTTCTGACAGAGACCATGTTCGCTCCAAGCGCTTAGACACGGCAGGGGCTATGCTCGGCACGCTGTTCATGCATCTCTTCTATCAAATGATTACAAACATTAAGAAATCATGCGTAGCTCTGCTAAATAAGAATAAAAAGGTTCGGCCTCATCGCTTAGTTCAGCCACAACACATTACGGACGGCATCAAGTATGCGCTCGCAACTGGCAATTGGAAAATAAAATCATCTGCGTTTGCTGGGCGCGTCGGTGTTTCCCAAATGTTAAATAGGAATACATACATTTCGTGTATTTCGCAGTTGCGAAGAGTGGATACTGGTATTGACTCACAGCAAAAGATCATTGCGCCGCGCCTCTTGTACGGTAACCAATGGGGTTATATGTGCCCTAGCGAAACCCCGGAAGGCGGACCCTGTGGCCTCGTCAAGCAATTGGCCCTTTCGGCGTACATTACTACACAATGTGACGTGATTCCAATAATGGCTATAGTTAACACGCATTTAATTGACAGTGGCGCCGCACTAGTGTTGCACAACGGTGCGCCCATTGGACACTGCGAAGATATGCAGGCTTTACTCTTTCAGCTCCAGAGTGCACGACGATCAAGAACCATTTCTTCAGACGTATGCATTGGCGTGGAGAATGGAAACTTGTACATTTGGACGGATTCAGGTCGTGTATCTAGACCAGTTTTTGTTGTGCATCGCGATGGTACGTTCGGGTGCACAAAGGAGCAAATGACAGACCTTTCAGACGGAAGACTGCGCTGGGACGACCTATTCTCACTAGGTATTATCGAAAACCTCTCTATTTACGAAGAAGAAAACGCGCTAATTGCACTCAGACCGAAAGAGTTGACGGCGGAGCACACACACTGTGAGTTGGACCCGGCACTCATTTTGGGAACGCTGGCGTCCACTATACCGTACCCAGACCACAATCAATCGCCTCGCAACGTGTATCAGGCGGCGATGGGTAAGCAGGCTATGGGCGTATACGCCAGCAATTACTCGAAACGATTCGACACGAATGGTCACGTCATGCACTATCCTCAGAAACCGCTTGTGACAACGCGAGTCGCCAAAGCATTATGCGGTGACGATCTTCCCGCAGGCACTCAAGCCATCGTTGCTATCATGTGTTTTGGCGGTTATAACCAAGAAGATAGTCTCCTCTTTAACAAGTCTGCCATCGAAAGAGGACTAGGGAGGTCTACAACATACAGAACCTATGCCAAGTCAAACTCGTCGACGCGTCAGGCGCCCGGATCGGAATTTAAAAAAGAGGAGTCTTATGGTGGTATCTCCAACAAACTGGACAAAGACGGCTTGATATTTCCGAATACTAGAATAAAAAAGGGAGACGCCATATTCTGCAACGTGACACCCGGAAAAAAACACCCACACGTAATCAAGAACAAAAAAAGTGATGGTGTCGTCGACTCTACTATTCTGTTCCAAAATGCCAACGGTGGCCAAACTGCGAAAACGCGCATTAGGGAACAGAGGGTTCCTCAAATCGGTGATAAATTTTCATCGAGGCACGGCCAGAAGGGCACAATAGGTATGATGTACAGTCAAGAAGATTTGCCGTTCACTGAGGAGGGCATTGTGCCTGACATAATCGTCAACCCTCACGCTATACCGTCGCGAATGACTATTGGACACGTCTTTGAATGCGTTGCTTCAAAGCTGGCCGCATTGGTTGGAACTCGGATCGACGCTACGGCTTTTTCACACAAACCGGTAGACGCAATATGCAACATGTTGAAAGAGGCGGGTTATTCCGAAGACGGGAAAGAAGTTATGTACCATCCACATACGGGAAAACGACTCGAGGGTCGAGTGTTCATCGGTCCCACATTTTACCAAAGACTAAAACACATGGTCGAAGACAAAATACATGCCAGAGCCCGGGGCAAGGTCGTGGGGTTGACTCGACAACCAGTGGACGGCCGCGCAAATGGGGGAGGTTTACGATGGGGAGAAATGGAGCGCGATTGTGGGGTAGCACATGGTGCGTCCGCAGTGCTTCATGAACGCATGATGATCTCTTCAGACGCATTTAAGGCACCGATATGTCCGGATTGTGGTCTCATTGGTACTGTCGTGTCAAATATCATTGGAGACACGTACTGCAAAAACTGCGAGACAAAACAAATTGAAAGTGTCCAAATGCCTTATGCTGGTAAACTATTGATGCAAGAACTTATGTCCATGGGTATCTCACCTAGAATTGTTTTAAAAAAATAAATTTATTCGGAATCAGAGTCGTCCCATTCTATTCTTTTGCTCGATCGTGTCGTATTTTTAAGCAATGTATCCAAATCGTCTTCGGAATCAGAGTCGTCACTCTTATTTTGTTCTTGGCGCTCTCTCCTTTCACTTAATTCGCGTCTATATCTGTCCATTTCGTCTTCGGATTCGGAGTCCGATTCTGAGTCTGGTGTCATTTCGGCTCTTTGGCGCGCGTCCTCTTCTAATTCTTCAGGGGTGAGGTATTCAGAAACGTCTCTGTTGTTATAATCGTCAATTTTCTTTGAGGCAGCGTCTGCCGACGCCTGTTCTTCGACATCTTCTTTTTCTGTTCTTTGCCGTGGTCCTTCACTACGAAATGTCGCGTTGTCGATCATATCTCTGTCCTCTTTGGTTTCCCTCGTTGAATAAGGCCCACAAAGCGTGTTCCAAATCGTCGCAGTTTGCTCCTGCGTAATGCCTGGTAGCGGAGCTGTGGTTATCCTTGGAGCATAGTAGTGCATGTACAGGAAGATGAACTTGTTAAACCCAACACCGTGACCAAACATGCTTGAATTATGACGCCAATAGCTCAAGAGAGCGCCATGTGCAGAGTCATTTGACCAGCCGCGCTCTACCAAATGTCTCTGAATAATGCCATCGTCACTGCGCAAACTATACGCATTTAAAAGAGGCACAGGTGCATGACGGATGCCATGGCAGTGTTGCAAATGATACCGAAGACCGGTTTTGGACGTGCTCATGGTAGACACAATGGAATGGAACCCGTCTCCGCCTATTTCTGCCTGGCTCATAATATATGATATACATCGCTGGATTGGGTCGATTTGCTTCCTGGCCGACGAAATGGCTACAGCGTCATCATAATATTCAGAATCACAGGTTAGTGCGGTCCAACATATGGGACAAGTCCATATCTGTGCCGAACGCATATTCGAACCAGCCCATTGTTGCAACTGTGCGTTATTGGACACTCTCTGTTGGACAGTGTCTTGCCCTAGAGAGTCTGAGCTCTGTTTTACCACGGGAATGTCGAACATCTCGTGGATCTTTTTTGCATCTGCGGGTGTCATTGGTATTCTAAAGTGCGGCGGCTGTAGCATAAACCCTTGGGGTGAGCGACATCTGTCAATCGTTGATGCGTTGTAGCAGCACTTTAAATTGTGATCTGGTGTTACGAATTCTACGTGGACGGGTTCTAAAGGCTCTAAAGTGATGCAGTCGTTTCTATCTGGAGATGAAACTGTGGAGCCTGTTTTACATTGGTTGCATTCAAGCCCATACTGGTCCATAGCACCGAGCATGCAATGACCTCTTTGTCCTCTGTTTTTCTTTTTCGGTGGTTCGTTGAGAATAAATTGTTTCAACATTACACTGGGTTGGAGAATGTATATAGCGGATTTTTCTAAACGTTTAGAAAAAAATCAGCCAAGCAGCAAAAATATCACAAAAGTTTCTAAACGTTTAGAAACTTTTCAGTCAGCCAGCAAGA
>TARA_B110000008_G_scaffold189023_1_pt1 | contig 15388 bp, 10 predicted proteins | sample TARA_B110000008 | Tara Oceans TARA_B110000008 (sample SAMEA4396496) | marine metagenome | biome: Westerlies Biome; feature: [DCM] deep chlorophyll maximum layer (ENVO:01000326); material: water (ENVO:00002006), including particulate matter (ENVO:01000060) such as... | depth 40 m
TGCAGCCCTTGGACGAGCATCTTCACGTCCGATCCCGCGTTCGCCGCGCGCACGCGCACCGCGCCGCGCGCGCCCCCCACCCGCGCGGAGCATTTTCGCGCGCGCGTCCACCGCGCGTCGCGCACCGCGCTCGCGCCGCACGACGTCCTCGGCACCGCGTTCGACATCCTCGGTCGTTACGCGTCGTTCGCGATGTTTTCAAGATTACTTTCGCGCCCCTCTCGCGTCTGTTCCGGCGCGCGTCTCGCGCGCGCGACGCTCGACGCGGTGCGACGAGAATTCGTCCTCGCGTTCGCGCGCGCGTCGAGTCGATCGCGCGTTCGACGGCGCGGCGTTCGCGTCGTAATGTGCGATCGATCCGTCGATCGCGATCCACGTCAGATTTTCAGCGCGCGCGATCGCGCGATCGATCGATCGATCGCGCGTTCGGCGATCGAACCTCGCGAAGAGGTTTCGCGGCGTCGGTCGATCGACGATGCGGGTTTCGAGGCGCGCGCGCGCGATCGATCGAGCGGCACTGCGCGACGCGCGCGCGCGTCGTCGACGATGCGCGCGCGACTCGTCGCGTCGAGCGCGCGGTTGTGCGCGCGACGCGCGGTGAGGGCGCGACGGGAGTGCGCGCGGGCGTGCGCGACGACGCCGGGGGCGAGAGTCGCGCCGCGACGGGCGTGGGGGACGCGAACGCGCGCGACGTCGTCGCGAGGGGGCGACGGCGGACGGACGACGACGACGGTGGATCCGACGCGCGCGAGCGAGCGCGGGGCGAAGCGGGCGACGATCGATCTGCAGCCGCCGAAGGGGACGCGAGATTTCCCGCCGGAGGAGATGCGACAGCGGTCGTGGCTGTTTGGACACTTTCGAGAGTGCGCGAAGGTTTTCGGGTTCGACGAGTTCGACGCGCCGGTGCTGGAGAGCGAGGAACTGTTCACGAGGAAGGCTGGGGAAGAGATCACGACGCAGTTGTATAACTTTTCGGATAAGGGCGATCGCAGGGTGGCGCTGAGGCCGGAGTTGACGCCGTCGTTCGCGCGGTTGATTTTGCAGCAAGGCAAGTCGTTGGCGTTGCCGGCGAAGTGGTTCGCGATCGGGCAGTGCTGGAGATACGAGCGCATGACGCGAGGAAGACGTCGGGAGCATTATCAGTGGAATATGGACATCGTCGGCGTGAGCGGCGTGGAGGCGGAGGCGGAGTTGTTGGCGGCCATTACGACGTTTTTCAAGAGGGTGGGGGTGACGAGCGCCGACGTAGGCATCAAGGTGAGCTCGCGAAAGCTGTTGCAGGAGGTGTTGACGCGGTTCGGGATCGACAGCGAATCTTTCGCGCCCGTGTGTGTGGTGGTGGATAAGATTGAAAAGCTCCCGCGCGAAAAGATTGAGGAAGAGCTCAGAGAGCTCGGCGTGAGCGACGAGGCGGTGGAGGGCATCTTGGCGGCGACGTCGATGCGCACGGTAGAAGAGCTCGAGGCCCTCATCGGCCCGGACGCGGAGGCGGTGAAGGACTTGAAGAAGCTTTTTGAGTACGCCGATGCGTACGGCTACCGAGATTGGCTCGTGTTCGACGCGTGCGTCGTTCGCGGTTTGGCGTACTACACGGGCATCGTCTTCGAAGGTTTCGATCGCGCGGGCGAACTTCGCGCCATCTGCGGTGGCGGGCGATACGACATGCTTCTTGGGGCGTTAGGCGGCGAGAATCAACCCATGGTCGGGTTCGGGTTCGGCGACGCCGTCATCGTGGAGCTGCTCAAGGATAAGGGTTTGATGCCCGACTTTTCCAAGGGCGACGTCCAAGACTTGGTGTTCCCGCTCGGCGAGTCGCTGCGCCCGGCGGCGATGCGCGTCGCCGCCCAGCTTCGCGACGCCGGTCGCACCGTTGATCTCATCCTCGAAGACAAGAAAGCGAAATGGGCGTTCAAGCAAGCCGAACGCGTCGGCGCCCAACGCGTCATTTTGCTCGGCGAAAAGGAATGGGAAGCGGGCAACGTTCGCGTCAAAGACTTAGCCAGCCGCGAAGAGGTCGACGTCAAATTGGAAGATCTCAAATAATTAATAAATGATGCATTATCACTTTCAAATTGGAAGGTCTAAAATAATTGATGCGTTCTCACTCTCGGCAAACATCCACGAATCCGTGAGACGCGCGCGCGCGACTTCTCTCAGTAACACTTTCCGCCCTCCGTCGGAATCGCGTTCGGCACGTATCCAAAGTGTAACACCTGATTCGCGAGCACTCCCAATCCGATCAACGCCACCAAGAACGAGATACCTTCCGCGCCACCGAGCACGCCTCCCGGGCCCGCCGGAAGCCCCGAGCCCGTCTTAATCTTCTTCGCCGTCGCCGCGACGACGAACGCCGTCACCACGAGATAAGAAACGCCCTCCAACGCGCCGAGGCTTCCGCCGGGCCCCGGCGGCAGCCCGCACCCGGTGTTGTACAGCACCCAGAGCGACCAGGACGTCACGCCGTTGGCGACGAGCCCGACCGCGCCCGCGATCGCTTGCGCGTCACCTGAAAGCAAACCACTCATCGTTTCGTCGCCGTCCACCGACTTTAAATCGTTCACCAGGTCCGCCTCGAAGAATCCTTTCTCGTCCTTCTTCGGCGCCGCGCGCGCGAGAACGCGCGCGCGTCCGTTCCGCGGCGCCGCGCGCGCGGCGACGCGCGCGCGCGGTCGCGCGGTCGCTCTCAAAGTCAACATGTGTGCCTCTCGAGTCGCGCAGTGACGCCAAACGGCGTCGCTCATGCGCGTCTGCGCCGCGTGCGAGCTCCGCTTTCGCGCGTGCGTCGACCGCGACGCGTACGTCGAGGCGTGCGACGCCGAGACGGCGCCGATCGAGCGATCGGGCGACGCGAACGAGGCGTCGAGCGCGTCGAGCGCGTGTTCGGTGTGCCTGGGCATCTTACAAATCGCCGTCTCTCGCGCGCCGCGCGCGTCGAACGAGCGCGCGCGCGATGAAAGGCCGAAAACCATATTAGACATCGCGTCCGTCGACGCGTTCGCGACGCGCGCGGTCGCGCGTGGACACAGACCGGGGTCGTTTAAGCTTAACGTGATTTTACCGGCGGCGGTGCTCGCGCGCGAGAGAGCGACGCTTTTATCTCGCGCGATCGATCCCGCGACGACGCGCGTGACGCCGATCGACGATGCGTTGCGAATCATCGTCGCGCCGACGCTCACGGAGGCGCTCGGGTGCGAGGAGAACGCGAACGGGGCTGAGTACGCGCTGACGGCGAAGTACAAGTACGGCGACGACCAACGCGAGACGGAATTTCTATCCGCGGTGAAGCTTCAGTTGAGCGCGAAAGAGCGAGAGGCGAGGCATAAGCGAGGAAAGAAGGGATGGGATAAGCAGCGATGGCAGGGGAAGCGCAAGCGAGGTGGTGGAGGTGGGAAGAAGGATGACTTTCTCGCGAAGCTGAGTTCGCCAGAGGATCCGTTCGCGGACGAATTCGAGACGGCGACGAGGGCGTACGAAGACGCGGCGCGGCGTCTCGCCGACGCGCGATTCAACGAGAGCGATGCATTCATGGAGGCTTTCGAGCTGACCGCACCGCGGTATCGCGTGCGGTGCGTGCTGGAAGCGTTTCACGCGCCCGTGCACGTCGGCGGTTGGTACGTCAAGCTCGATCGCGGCGTGCCCCAGTCGCAGTGGATCTCTCGCGAGACTGGCGCGCGAATAGGGCGCGGAAGCGTGGTCGAGGCGATCGAACGAGTGGTTCTGAAGGGACTAGGATCGAATGGGGCGAAATTCAACAGTTCTGGTCGCGAAGACATGGACGTGCGCATGCTGAGCGACGGACGTCCGTTCGCGTTGCAGGTGCACGACCCCAAGACGCCGCTCGCGAGCGCGGAGGACGTGGCCGCCATGGAGCGCGAAATCAACGCACAGTCCGATATCACGGGCGTGCGCGTTCGCGGTCTGTGCTTCACGACGAAGAAAAACTATCACGCGGTCGGGATGAGCTCAGAAGAACACGAAAAAGAAAAGAGTTACGTCGCCATCGTGCGCGTCTCGCGCGAGGCGACGCCCGAGGACCACGAAAAGATCGCCTCGACGTCGCGCTTGGTCGTGCAGCAATCCACCCCCACGCGCGTCGCGCACAGACGCGCGGACTTGGTGCGTCCGAGGACGATCGTCAGCATGTCCTCCGAGCCCATCCCTGGATCTCCAGACTCCTTCATCCTGCGTCTTCGCACGCAAGCGGGCACGTACGTCAAAGAGTTCGTGCACGGCGACGCCGGGCGCACCGCCCCCAGTCTGGGCGACTTACTCGGCTGCAGGGCCGAGATCATTCAACTCGACGTCACCGCGATCAACGACGACTGGAATCCCAGCGGCGCTCCTCGCGTCGCCTAGAATAGCGTTGTAGAACGCCGCAGAGCGCGACGCGAGCGACGCCATGCGTCGTCCGCGCGTGCTCTTTTGCGGTCTAGAATTCGAAGACGGCTACGCCCACACGCGCGCGTACGTCGACGACAACGATCTCGACGTGGACGTCGCGCGATGCGCGCGCGAGGACGTCGCGCGCGAGATCTCGCGCTGCGATGTCGCCGTTCCGCTCATGACGAAACTCGACGCCGAGCTGTTGAAAATCGGCGCCGCCGGCGCGCTGACGCACGTCCTGCAGTTCGGCGTCGGGTTAGAGGGCGTGGACATCGAGTGCGCGACCGCGCTGGGCGTCACCGTGGCGCGGATCCCTTCGGAGAAGACGGGGAACGCGACGAGCACGGCGGAGCTCGCGGTGTACTTGGTCCTGGCGGCGCTGCGACGTCACGACGCCATGTCGGCGAGCGTGCGGAGTCGTAAACTCGGCGCGCCGACGGGGAACGCGCTGAGCGAGTGCGAGGTGATGATACTGGGATGGGGGGCGATCGGGGTGAAGATTGCGGCGCGATTGCGCGGATTTGAGTGCGCGTTGACGGCGGCGCGTAAATCAAAGTGGGCCGAGGACGAGAGCGATCGATGTGGGATACCGTTGCGAGCGGTGTGCGGGACGAGCGACCGGGATGGATTGCGTGCGCTGTTGCGCGCGGCGGACGTGGTGTGCGTCGCGTGCACGCAAGATGCGTCGAACGCCGGGATGATCGACGACGAGTTTTTGGCGGCGATGAAGCCGGGCGCGGCGTTGGTGAACATCGCGAGAGGGGGCTTGTTCGATCGCGACGCCGTGTTGAAAAGCTTGAAAAGTGGGCATTTGGGTTATTTAGCGAGCGATGTGGCGTGGAGTGAACCCGTCGATCCCGAGGATCCGATCGTTCGGCACGAGCACACGTACTTCACGCCTCACATCGCCGGAGTGACGCACTCGAGCTATAGAATGATGGGGGAAATAGTCGCGACTAGCGCGTCTCGCTTGGTCGAGTTTAGGAAATTAACCGATATACAGGTTGTGAATTAAAACAACGTTCTATCTACAGCGTGGTTTCTACTCCTCCCCGAGCGCGCTTCGGTGCAGCGCCTGAACCGACGCTGGCATGATGCCTCCCCGCTTCCCGACCAAAAATCCTTGTCCGCCGACCGCCGCGTTGACACCGGCGTCTTTGTACTTCACCCTCCCCTTTTCTTTTTTACCTTTCTTTTGATACTTGTGCTCAGCGCGTTGTCGCTCTTTGGTTCTGCCCGTTTGGATTCCGAGCGTCGCCATCATGTCATCCAAAACCGCGGCGGCGAGCGGGTCGTCAGGCACGCCGTCATCGTTTTTCGACTCATTGCGAGCGCTAGGCTCGATCGCACCGGCGCCGTACCCGGCGACCGCATCTTCGCCCACGCGCGACGCCCCGAGCGGGCCGTCGTAGCCATCTGGGGCGACGCAATACAGCAGCTTTCCGCTGATGTAATCCTTGAGCACGGCGCGACCGGCGCGAACTTCGTCCGGTCTATTGCCTTGAACGGTGTACCCGCGCGCAGCGCAGTACGCCCGCAGGAATTCGCGAGCGGTTGCGTTTCTCCCTTGGTCTTCATGGAGCGCGGGTAATGGAAGCGTCAAGTTGTACACGTGTTCGATGGTGGACCTCGGAATACGTTCGGCGATGATTTCGATCGGCTTGGTGACATCCGTGAGACGATCGACGGGTATGACGCCGTTACACACCAAATGCGCCTTTGACGTTGAGAATGTCGGAAACACGAGACCTGGGCAGTCGGCCAGAAGCAAATCGTCGCCGAGCTCGAGGGTTTGAAAGTGCTTCGTTTTACCGGGCGTGGCGCTCACGCCCGTCTTCTTCGACGCCACGATGGCGTTCACCGTGCTCGACTTACCGACGTTCGGGTAACCCACCATACCGACCACGACACGGTTCGCTTGTGGGCCTTTACGTTTCACTCGAGTCGAACCCATGGCCTCCACCGCCGCTTCCGCGCGCTTTTGTAGAATGTCTAAGAGCTCGGCGCGGGACCAAATGTGCGCTGGATCGGCGGCGTCGGCGCTATCGAATTGCATCTGATGGAGCGTCTCAGCGTGCGCATCCGCGGCTTCACGCGCAGCTTCCGCCTTCGCGCTAAGTTCCGCGGCGAGCTCCATGGCGTCATCGTCGATCTCGTCACCCGCGTGAAGGGTCAATCGCCTGTTTGTCTCCTCGAGCTCCTTCGCCGTCTGCGCCGCCTTGGCGGCGATTTGTTCAGCCTCAATCTCCTCGTACGCCGCCTTAGCGGACCAAAACAAGAATGAAATCCCTTTGGCGTTGAAATACTCCGCCCACGCCCGGCGAAGTTCTTTACTGAGTAAATCCGCCTTGTTCAACAGCAGCATCGTCGCCTTGCCCGGATTCAGCTCCTTGACGTACGCCTCCAAATCCTCGCATCTATAAAACAACGGATCTCGCGCGTCCACCACTTGCACGACGACGTCCGATCGCTCGCACACTCGCCACAACTGTCGCCAAATCTCCAAGTTCTTCTCGAACGGCGTCAGCGAGCACCTCGAATCTTCCTCGACCGCCGCCAGCGCGCGCCGCCACTCCAAAAACCCGCGCCGTTCGTTTTCATCCACCTCCTCCGCTCGCATCTCGTGCGTCCACGCCGGTCGTCTCGGCACGCTCAGCGCGTCTTTATGTAGCGTTTCCGCCTCCCCCCGCGCTCGCGCGCGCGCCGCCGCATCCTCCATCGCCGTCTCGTTCGTCGCGCCGCCGCCGTCTCGTCCGTCGTCGCCCCCCGCCACCACCGCCGCCCGCTCCCGTCCGCGCGCCGTCGTGAAGTCTCGATTCGCCAGCGACGCCAGGTGAAAGAATTCATCCAGCTCGCTCCGCTCGAGCACCGATCCGCTGCCGTCCGCGCGATTTATGTCCGTCGTTCGCGAGTAGTTCATGAAATCGCCCGCCGTGGACTCGTGCGCGCCGTACGCCGTCTGTCCCGCGCCCGGCGCCTCGCCGCGGCGCTTGGACCTCGCGAGCGATCCTCCGAGCGCGCCCTGCCTGGGCGCGCGCCCGCCGTCGCGCGCGCCGCCCATGCTCGCGTTCGGCGACGCGGCGATGTGGCGGCGGCGCCGCACTTCCGCGCGCGACGACGCGACCGCGCGACGCGACCGCGCGCGCGAACGCGCACGACCCGCGAGCTCACGAACGCGCGCGCGCGAGGACGACGCGCGACGCGCGCGAGTCCGAGGCGAGATGGCGACCAAGGTGCAGCGCATCATGACCCAGCCGATCGTGCGTTTCGACGCGACGCGACGACGCGCGCGACGACGCGACCGCGACGCGACCGCGACGCGCGACGCGACCGCGCCTCGACGCGACCGCGACGCGCGCCTCGACGCGAGCGCGACGTCGACGGGACGCGCGCGGACGCGAATTCGAGAATTCCTCTAGGGTAGCCGCGCCGCGCGTCGACGCGAATCGAACGAAATCGAGCCGACGCGACGGACCGAACGACTGACGACGGCGCGATGACGCGTCGCGCGGACAGAATTTGATCTTTCGGTTCCTGCAGACCAAGGCTCGGGTGCAGATTTGGATGTACGAGAATCCGGACACGTGCGTCGAGGGACGAATCGTCGGCTTCGACGAGTACATGAACTTGGTGTTGGACGACGCGGAGGAGGTGACGGAGAAGAAGTCGCGTCGCGTCGGCGTGGGGAGGATTTTGTTGAAGGGGGATAACATCACGTTGATGCGAAACGTGAGCAAGTGAGCGCGCGCGCGCGCGACGCGGATGTAGCTTTGTTAATCGTAAAATCACCGTAGGAAGGATTCGCCGGGCGCGGCGGACGCGCCGCGACGCCACACGACGACGCGCGTCTCGCGTCGCGTCGATCGCGTGGATTCGCGCGAACATGACGACGCCCTCGACGTCGCGGCACGCGCGCGCGCCGTCGATGTCGTCCACAGACGCGTTCGAGCACCAAAACTTTAACGCCGTGGATTTCATCAATCGAGTGCTCCCGGACGAACGCGCGCTCGCGGGCGTCGATAAGATGATCGCGAAGCTCCGCGCGCGCGTGAAACTGGTGGACGCGGAAATAATGGGCGCGCTGCGAGCGCAACACGGGAGCGAAGCGCGAGCGAGGGACGATTTCGAGGTGATCGTGAGCGGGATCGACGCGCTCGCGGAACGCGCGACGGAGACGGAGAGAAAGGCGGCGGCGACGGAGGCGAACGTGCGAGAGATATGCGCGGATATAGTGCGATTAGATAGGGCGAAGAATCACTTGACGAATTCCATCACGACGCTGCGACGGTTGTCGATGTTCGTGAGCGGGATGGAACAGTTGGAGTTGTTCGCGTTGCGGAGGCAGTACGGGGACGCGGCGAATTTGTTGCAGGCGGCGTCGCAGTTGGCGACGCACTTCGAGGGGTACTCGCAGATTCCGAAGATTGCGGAGTTGCAGGAAAAGTATCGCGGGGTGAAGAATCAGTTGCGCGCGGCGGTGTTTGATGATTTTCACACGACGTGGCTGCCGCACGTGATGGACGGCGACGCCGCGGCGCAGAAGAAATTACGCGACGCGTGCCTCGTCGTGAACGCGCTCGAACCGAGCGTGCGCGAAGAGTTAGTCGGCAACCTCACAAACAGAGAGCTGACCAACTACGCGTCAGTTTTCAGCGCGCACGAGAGTGGAGATTTCCTCGGTCGCATCGCGAGACGGTATGATTGGATCACGCGACAGTTACAATCGAAGGAGTCCATGTGGGCGGTATTTCCAGCGCATTGGCGCGTGCCACAACTTTTAAGCGTGTCTCTTTGCAAGCTCACGCGCGCACAACTCGCGGAGGCGCTTGATGCCCGCGGGCCGCACGACGTACAAAAGCTCTTGCACGCGATGCACGTCACCATAGAATTTGAGATGGAGTTAGACGAGCGTTTCGGCACTGGCGCGGGTGTGGAAGACGACGAGCTCGAAGGTGACAGTGCGTCGGCTTCGATGCTCCGGCAGAAACTCGAGCGCGCTGAGCGCGAGAAACAGACAGAAAACTTGCGCGGAGGGCGCGTCCTGCCCATGGATTCGGCCGCGGAAGCCGCGGCGACGTTCATGTTTCGGGGGAGCGTTGGATCGTGCTTCGAAGATCATCTCGCCGATTACGTCGCACTCGAGCGACGTCAATTATTTGAGCAGATCAACGAAAGTATTCGAAACGAAACTTGGCAGGGTGACGAAACAAACCCACGAATTTTGGCGAGCGCGACGAGCGTGTTTTTGAACATAAAGAAAGTGTTCAAGCGATGCTCCAATTTGACGCGCGGTAAGACGCTCTTCGCCGTGCACCAGGTGTTCGTACAAGTTCTCATCGCGTACGCCAAGGCTTTGAACGAACGCATCGACGTCGCAGCGTTGAACGCGACGGACGCTCGCCGTCCCGAGGCGCAGCGAGCGGCGGAAATCAAGTGCATATGTCTCATCGTCAATACGGCTGAGTATTGCAACGAAACCGTCGGTCCACTCGGTGATTCTATGGTCAAATCGTTGGAAGACAATTTCAAGGAGAAAGTCGACATGATGGACGTCGAAGATGCGTTCAGCACGACACTGTCTGAGGCACTGAACAAACTCATCGGCGTGGTGGAGGCGAAATCAAACCTCGTCTCTGGGATGCTTCGCGTGAACTGGGGCGCGCTCGACGTCGTCGGCGACCAGAGCGAGTACGTAGACACGTTCGAACGCGCTATTGCGCACGCGATGCCTGTGCTTCGCGCTTCAGTGAGCGACATCCATCACACATTCTTTTGCGAGAAACTGGCGTCGTCAATCGCGCCGAAATTGTACATCGCAGTGTTCAAGTGCAAGCGCTTTTCGGAAATCGGCGGTCAGCAACTTTTGCTCGACATGCACGCGGTGAAAGCAATTTTACTGTCCTTGCCCGCCATAGCCGCTGCCGGTACGGACGTCACCGCCGAACCATCGGCGCCGCCGATGAGTTACGCGAAGATGATCGCTCGCGAGATGGGCAAAGTCGAAGCGCTCGTGAAAACTATCCTCTCCCCGAACGACGGATTGGCGGAAACGTTCAAAGCCCTCCTTCCCATGACAGCCAACGCCACGGATTTCAAAGCTATTTGCCTGCTCAAGGGCATGAAACCAAACGAAATCTCCGAGCCCCCGTTCGGGCTCTTCGCCTCGGTCGGCGCTCCCGCCAGCTCCAAGCCGCTCGAGGATTTACCCAACGTCCCGAACAGACCCAAGGCGCCGCGCATGGACAACGTCACCGCAAAAATGTCTGGCATGTTCAAGCAGGGCACCAAACAATAGCTCGACCGTTCCTTAGCCGTCTGTAGTACCATATCGGCGTCCGCCGACTGCCCCAACCGTCGCCACACCATGCCCGACGACGACCTCGCGTCTTCCGTCACCCAACGCTTCGAGGCGCGCCTGCGCGACGTCTTCCCGTCCACCGCGCTCGCCGACGCCCTCGAAAACGTCCGCGCCATCGCGCTCGACGCCGACGAAGACGCCGCCGACGGGGATTTCGAGAGCGCTTTTTCAACGCTCGACAGCGCGCTCAAAGCGCTCGCGTCGAGCGATGTTCCCGACTCGCACCTCGACGCGCACGCGCAACGACTGCGTTTGCGCGCGTTCGTCGCGCGCGGGCGCGCGGCGCTGGCTCTGGGCGACGCGGAGGCGGCGCTCTCGCTGAGCCACGAAGCATTCGGCGAGAGCGCGTTCGACGGCGGCGACGCGGCGACGACGACGGAAGTCCTTCGCGTGAACGCGATGGCGCACAGCGCGCTCGGGAATCGCGAAGCGAGCGTGTTGGTGTGCGTGGACGCGCTGGCGCGCGGGTGCGACGTGAGCGATGGGTTTCCGGAGGACGCGGCGACGGACGCGCGGCGGCGAAGAGAGGCGCCGTGCGATACGCCGCTCGATCGGTTCGTCATGCTCGTCATGCGCTTGAATCGCACGGATGAGGACAGACAGAGGATCGCGGGGGCGTTGGAGATGCTAGAGCGAGGCTTCATCGTGGATTCGAGGGATGAGAGTGGGCATAACGTGCTTTGGGGAGCTTTGATGGGAGCCGCGGCCGTCGCCGCGGACGAAGGCGCCGCGGCGGGCGAGGAAACGGTGGCGGTCTTGCGCATGCTTCTCGAACGAGGCGCTCGAGCGAATCAAAGGTATGATTCCGGCGAAACGCCGTTGCACTTGGCGGCGTCGAGCGGGGTCTTGGGCGCCGTCGCGGCGGTGTTGGAACACGGAGGCGATCCAAACGCTCGCAACGACGACGGAAGAACGCCGCTGATGCTCGCGTGCGCGCGCAAATTGGAAGAAAGTGAGCGTCCGCACATCGTTGAAACGCTCGTGAGTTGTGGGACAAACGTTGAAGCTCGTGATTCGAATGGTTTGACGGCGCTGCACATCGCGTGCAAGTGCGGCAACGACGTCGTCGTCGAAGCGTTGCTTCGATGCAAAGCTGACTGGCGCGCGCGAACGCCGAAGCTCGGTGAATCAGCGGTGATGCTCGCGTACACTCACGCGCGTGCTTCAGGAGTGATTGCGGAGATTTTGAAGTACGTCGAATCTCTCGAGGGCGAAGCCGCGATGGTTGGCGAGACTGAATTTTTTCGCGCGACGTCTCCGCTCTTTGCGACGACGACGGCGGCGGTGCGTTGCGTGAAGGAAGACATCGCTCTGGCGAAATGGTGCGAGCGCGAAAAAGAAATAAGTGCGTGCATCGCTAAAGTGAGTGGTGTTACAACCGGGAGTGTTGATTCGGGCAAAATCATACGCTTTCCCGAAGACGCGTCGTGGAGTCCCGAGGCACGACAAGAAGTCACCGCGCTTTATTTCCGGGCGTGCGACTTTGAACTCGACGACGACGATGACAAATCAAACGTCGCCGTTTCGCTGTATCGCAAGTACGGGGACGTTCTGTCCGCGTTCATTCGATTCAATCACGCCAATTTCCCCATGTCACTCGGCGAGTCGTACGCCGACGGAGGGGAAACCTTGCCCATCGATTTCGTTGCTCGAGCGCTTTACGCCTCGAAACAAGCGAGCGGCTCGTCGACCTGCGTCGGCGTATCCTCGAGTCTGACGCCCACCAAACTACATTCACCGGTGTACGTCGCGTTCATGACCGTCATGTCGCTCAGCGTCGATCGCACGTTTCACTACGCCCCGTTCATCACCGACAACGCGAAGGCTTGGTTGATGGCTGAATCAGCGTTTATTTGCGTGAGTCGAGGCGGCGCGTACACCGCGGCGCGATTGCGAGACGCACTGAACGTCCCAACGACGGTCATATTGCTCAGGTCTGACGACGACGCAACGCCGGCGTGTTTTGTGGAAGACGCGACGGTGATCGAGCAATCGAAGTTTCGCGAGACGCGACTCGATTCGCACTCTCACGCGACGTTGCTCGTCGAACTCGTCCCGGGCGACACCGAGTTGCTCGAACTCGCCATTGACAGCTATGGCGGGACCACCCTCACGCTCGTAAACGCGCGCAGTGACGACGCCGAGTGTGAGGCCGTCGCGCGCGCGCGCGGTTTCAAAGAAGACGCTCGCAAACGCGCGCCTTCGTTCGTCGCCTCTGGCCGTCCGTTCGCGTTCTCGCGATGGACCAAATCTCCGTAGCCCCCGTAGCCCCCGTAGCCCGGTAGTCCTAGCGGCGCGCTACACCCCAGGTTCATCGCAGCACACCATGATGACGTCCGCGTCCACGGCGTCGCTCATCGCCGCCGGCACCGTCCTTCGCCGCATCGTGAAATCGTCGTCCCCGCTCGAGTACTCGTAAATCGCCCCCTGCGCGTACTTCACCGCCAGCCCCACCATCGCGCGTCGCCCGTCGTCCGCGTCCTCCAAATCAAACCCCACGACGTACCCATCCTCTCGCCATCCCTCCGAGAACCCGTACGACGCCCATCGTCGCCGCGCGTTCGCCGCCGCGAGCGCCGTCAGGTCCGCCTCCAGCCTCGCGTTCGCGCGCGCGTTCGCCTCCGCCGACGCGATCGCCCCCATCGGGTTGTGCGCCGTGATCGCGAACAGCGCGTGCGTCCGCGCGATCGCCGGCACCGCCCGCGCGCCGTCGTCGTCGTCGTCGCGCGCGCGCGGCTTGAAAAACGTCGTGCTTCCGCGCGGCGTTCCCGGGACGTCGATCCACGCGTCGAACGAGCGCGCCCACAGCGCGCGAAGCGCGCCCTCGCGGTCGGTCGCCATCGTCCGCGTCGACGCGCGACGCGGCGCGCGACACGGCGCGCGCGCGAGTCGCATCGTGCGGCGCGCGCGAACGCGAACGCGAACGCGCACGCGCATCCAATCGATCGCCGCGTCGTCACACGCCGACGCGTCTACCGTCGCGGAGACCGCGGTCGCCGGCGCAGCGCCTCGCAACGCATCGCTCGACGCCTCGCGATGCCGCCGAAGAAGAAGCAGGACGCCGCGCCCGCGGAGGAGGAGGAGGAGGAGCTCTTGGATTACGACGACGTCGCGGACGCGGCGGAGACCGCGGTCGCGCCGACGGACGACGGCGCGACGGACGGCAAGGACGCGGCGAAGAAGGGTTACGTCGGCATTCACAGCACCGGGTTTCGGGACTTTTTGCTCAAGCCGGAGCTGCTGCGGGCGATCGTGGATTGCGGATTCGAGCATCCGAGCGAAGGTGAGATCTCGGTTAAATTAATGGAATTAGAGCGCGCGAGAGTCGGCGAATCGCGCGCGAATCGGCGCGAATCGGCGACGAGGACGGCTCGCGGTGGGGCGAGGGCGCGAAGCGATCTCGAAGCGCGCGCGAGCGAACGTCGAGCGCGAGGACTGACTGCGAATTAACGTACGCGATTGGCAGTGCAACACGAATGCATTCCGCAAGCCATTCTCGGCATGGACGTGCTGTGCCAGGCGAAGTCTGGGATGGGGAAGACGGCCGTGTTCGTCATCACGGTTTTGCAGCAGCTCGATCCGGTGCCGGGCGAGGTCGGCGCGGTGGTGATGTGCCACACGCGCGAGCTGGCGTACCAAATTTCGCACGAGTTTGAGCGCTTTTCTACGTTTTTGGGCGACGTGACGACGGCGGTCGTTTTCGGCGGCATCCCCATCGCCCAGCAAAAGGAGCAACTTAAGTTGCAGCCTCCGAACATCGTCGTCGCGACGCCGGGTCGTTTGAAGGCGCTCGCGCAGGACGGTACCTTGAACCTCAAGAAGTGCGCGCACTTTGTGCTCGACGAGTGCGACAAGATGTTGGAAGCCGTCGACATGCGCGCCGACGTGCAGGAGATTTTCAAGATGACTCCCCACGACAAGCAGGTGATGATGTTCACCGCGACGCTCTCCAAGGAGCTCCGCGCGCTGTGCAAGAAGTTTATGAACGATCCGATGGAGATTTTCGTCGACGACGAAACCAAACTCACGCTGCACGGTTTGGTGCAGCACTACGTCAAGCTGGAAGAGGCGGAGAAGAACCGCAAGTTGAACGATTTGTTGGACTCTCTCATGTTCAATCAAGTCGTCATCTTCGTTTCCAGCGTGCAACGTTGCAAGGCTTTGGACAAGCTCTTGCAAGAGTGCAACTTTCCATCCATCGCCATTCACGGTTCGATGGGCCAAGAAGAGCGTTTAGCGCGCTACAAGTCGTTCAAAGATGGTGACAAGCGTATTCTTGTCGCCACCGATCTCGTCGCGCGCGGTATCGATATCGAGCGCGTGAACATCGTCATCAACTACGACATGCCGTCCAGCGCGGATACGTATTTGCACCGCGTCGGTCGCGCCGGTCGCTTCGGCACCAAGGGTCTCGCCGTCACGTTCGTCGCCTCGTCCGAAGACACCGAGGTCTTAAGCTCTGTACACGAGCGCTTCGAAGTCGAGATCAAGGAGTTACCGGACGAGATCGATCAATCGACGTACATGCCGAGCTAATACGCGACGCGAATCTCGTCGTCTCGAAGACGCTCGGCCCGAGCCGCCCTCGCCTTCGAGACGCCTCTCGTACGGCGCGTTGAAACAAAAACAAAACAACTTACAGAAATT
>TARA_B110000008_G_scaffold27841_4_pt1 | contig 15374 bp, 16 predicted proteins | sample TARA_B110000008 | Tara Oceans TARA_B110000008 (sample SAMEA4396496) | marine metagenome | biome: Westerlies Biome; feature: [DCM] deep chlorophyll maximum layer (ENVO:01000326); material: water (ENVO:00002006), including particulate matter (ENVO:01000060) such as... | depth 40 m
TATTTTGAACTAATTTATAATTTTTTGAATTTTGATTGAGCAAAAACATTCATATAAAATTTATTTAAATTATATAATCCAAGAATACGGAATTTTGTTTGTATTTATATCCATTGTTGTAGACTCCAAAGGGTCATGCTCAATATTAGAAATATTGAGCAAAAGACAATAAGGATCACTAAGGCATTTAAAACTATACCAAATATTTTTAGGAATAGTAACTCTATTATAATTTTTAGAATCATCTAGAATTATTTCATTAATTAATCCCTTAGTTTTAGAATTTTCTCTATTGTCAAATAAAACTAATTTTAATTGACCAAAAGGAACACAAAAATTTTGTTTCATTTCTTTATGAAACTTCCATCCTTTAACAACATTATTGTTGATTTTAGAGAAATATGCTTCACCAAACTTATCAAACTGTTTATCATTACTTTTCATTACATGAAATACGGCTCCCCTATCATCATGAATCTGTTTAAGTAAGTTTATGGAAACATCTCTGATTAATTTAAAGCCCATTTCAATTTTTTTGTCTTTGCTATTTCAGAATATTTATTAATTTGTAAAAGAGTCAGTTCTGAAATTAATTTTTTTGTTTTTGAAGAATAAAATTCTCTGTACCAAACTACTGTAAATTCTATTGTCTTTTCAAAGTCAAGAGTTGTATACCAATTTAGATAATTATTTGCTTTATCACATGAAAGTTTCAATAAACCAGCTTCTTTCATTTTTTTATCTTTTGGTAATTCTACTTTCCAATTTACTGATTCCCAACTTTTTTTCATCTGTATTAGTAACTCTTCAACAGTTTTATTAACATCTGATTCAGGTCCTAAATTATAGGACTCATTCCTACAATTAATGTTTTTTAAAAACAATTCAGCACCTAATTGTAAATAACCACTTAAAGGTTCTAAAACATGTTGCCAAGGCCTTGTTGCATAGGGACTTCTTATTGTTACTGTTTTGTTTTGAGACCAAGCAATCATTGAATCCGGTACAATTCTATCTTCTGCCCAGTCACCACCACCAATTACATTTCCTGCTCTAGCTGTTGCCACAAAAGTGTTTCCTTCTTTGAAGAAAGATTTCATATATGTTTTTGCTATTAGTTCAGCACACCCTTTTGATGCGCTGTAAGGGTCTTCTCCACCAAGTTTGTCATTTTCTCTATATCCCCAAATCCATTCAACATTATCATAACACTTATCACTTGTTATTACAACTATAGATTTTATATAATCTGTAACTCTAGCAATTTCAAGTACATTAACTACTCCCATTGTATTCACTTCAATCGTTTCTAAAGGTTCGTTATACGACTTCCTAACCAAGGGTTGAGCGGCGAGATGGAAAACAATTTCTGGCTTATGGATATCAAAAACTCTTTTAAGGTTTTTATAATTTCTTATATCACCAATATTATGGCTTATTTTTTTTTCTAATTCTAAAGCTGAAAAATGTGATGGAGTTGTTGGTATTTCGTTTGAATACCCAATTACTTCTGCTCCTAAATTAATTAACCACATAGTTAACCAAGACCCTTTAAAACCAGTATGACCAGTTATTAATACTTTTTTATTTTTATAAATATTGTTAAACATATTTGTTATTTAATTATTTCCAACTTTTCCACAAAGCCTTGTTATTAAGCCATAAATCATTCAAAACATTTTTATCCCTAATAGTATCCATAGGCATCCAAAATGAATTATGCTTGTAGGTAAAAATCTCGCCTTTTTTTGCTAGATTTTTTAAAGGAGATTGTTCAAAAATAGTTGCGTCACCCTCAGTTATAAATTCTAAAACTTTAGGCTCACAAACAAAATAGCCTGCATTAATCCAACTACCGTCACCTTTAGGTTTTTCCTTGAATTCATTTACTTTATTGTCATCATCAATATCTAATGCTCCAAATCTTCCATCTGGTTGAGCTGATGTCATTGTTAATAATTTACCATGAGATTTATGAAATTTAAGTAATTCCTTAATGTTTATATCAGCAACTCCATCACCATAAGTAAGCATAAAAGGTTCTTCTCCTATATAATTTTGGGCTCTTTTGATACGACCTCCAGTCATCGTATTTAATCCAGTATCTAATAGTGTAACTTTCCATGGTTCGCTTGAATTATTAATTACTTCAGTACTATTGTCTTCTAAATTAATTGTTACGTCACTTTGATGTAAAAAATAATTTGCAAAATATTCTTTTATATAATAGCCCTTATATCCTAATAATATTACGAAATCGTTAATCCCATGTGAAGAATAAATTTTCATAATATGCCATAAAATAGGTTTACCTCCTATTTCAACCATTGGTTTAGGCTTTAAGGTTGTCTCTTCACTAAGTCTGGATCCGAACCCTCCTGCTAAAATAACTGCTTTCATCTATTAATTTATTTTTTTTATATAAGTCTGATCTATTATCTTCATGGTATTTATTTCTTTAATTTTTATTACACCAATTTCATACTTTCCTTTTTGTAAAGAATTTACAAATTCATTAAAAGCAATAGTTTTACCCATAAGTTCTGGATTATTAATTTTTCCAACAGAGATAATTCCACCAACACTTAATTTAGACCAGAATGATTCTAAAGTAATTTTAACTGGCTCATATATATCCATGTCACTATGTACAAATGCTATTTTATCAGTTTTATTGAAATATGGCATTGTTTCATGAGCCCAACCAGGAATAATTTTAATTCTTTTATCAATATCCTCTTTTGTGTATTCTGTACCGTTATGTAATGTCTTATAAACATCTTCTTTCGATATTCTAAAATCATCATTTAAATTGATAAAACTATTGTTAGATTTATCCTCACTTGTTGGTTTAGAGTGTCCTGAAAAACTATCAAAAGCATATATAGTTCTTTTCTTATAAGGTTTTGATATGAATAATAGATGACTTAACAAACCATAACCCCAATGAACTCCAGCCTCAACAATATCACCTTCAACATCTGCAATCATATCATAAAAAGGCTTAAATATAAAATTTTTTCTCGATTGAGTGACCGCTCCAGAAAAGGCAGGTGACCCATGTATAACTTCGGGTTTAGATAACAAAATACCAAATTTATTTATGATTTTGTTGGTGAACCTGAATCCTTTTTTTAAAAATTGGTGAGTAATGTTTTTCATATTTTATTTATAATTAATTAGATTACATATTTTATTGACTGATTCTTCTGTAATTTCAGGGTGTAAAGGTAGAGTTAATATTTGATTATAAGCCTTTTCTGTCACTGATAACGAATACGAAGTTTTATATTTTGTGAGTAAATGGTTTGGCTTATAATGCATTCCGCATTGTACACCAATATCTTTAAGCTTATCAAACAATTGATCTCTTAATCCACCTTGAACAAGAATAGGGAAAATATGGGGAACTACATTATCATAGTCCATATCTATTAGTTTGATATTCATGTTGTTTTTTAACAATCTTGTATATTTCTTAGCTATGTGTTTTCTAGAAACAGCAAACTCTTTCTCAAACCTTCTTAACTGCACTCTGCCAATTGCTGCAAAAATATTACTCATATGATACCTATAACCTTGAATAGAAACATCAAATTCCCAACTTCGTTCACCTTTATATCTTTTTTCAGAATCTTTTTCAACCCCTAACAATCTGGCATCTTTCACATACTCAGTCACTTTTACATCAGACGTGAAAATTGCTCCACCTTCTCCTGAGGTAATATTTTTAATTCCATCAAAACTAAAACAAATTATATCACCTTGAGCACCAATTTTTTTTCCATTATAATTACAACCAAAAGCATGCGCAGAATCTTCAATAACTCTTAGTTTAAATTCATCTGCAAAAGCATATACTTCTTTTAAATTACTAGGATTACTTGCATATAGAACAGGTAGTATAACTTTAGTTTTATTTGTCACCCTCTCTCTAGCATCATTTAAATCTATTAATAATGTATCCTCATTTACTTCACATGAAACCGGAACACAACCTGCAGCTGTAATTGCCTGAAAAGTTGCTACATAGGTGAAAGACGGAACCAGAATCTCATCTCCGGGGTTAGTAACAGCTTCTATGGCTAAATGCAAGGCAGAAGTACCTGAATTGACACATACAGCTTTATAATCAGGGTTTCCTATATATAACTCCAGTTCATTTTCAAAGTTGCCAACTTCTTCTCCCATTCCTAAATAACCTATATTTCTAATAACATTTTCAACTGCCTCGGACTCTTCCTTTCCTACAACTGATTTTGAAACTCTAATCATAATTTATATTTTTTATACTCATATAACCTCCTAAGAAGACTCTTTTTTAATAACTCAGGATTAATATCAGTAAATGTTAATTTAGATTTTTCTATTTGCTTTTTCAAATTTTCAGAAACAGCCTCTAATGAATGATTTGAAGCATAATAATTAAATGATTTCTCAGATAAAATTTTACTATTTACTATGAATTCACTAATAATATCAGTTAATTCATAGCTTTTACTCATATCATCTGATTTTTTAATTAAGTGTGCTAAATCATAATTTTTAGTATCATGTAACCATCTAAATTTATATTTAAAATTAATTGGCTTATTAGAAATATCTAACACTATTGAAGGAATTCCAAACTTAGCAGATTCTAACACTGATGTTCCCATTGAGGCATTAATATCTATTTTTGAATTTAAATAAAGATTCATTTTACTCATATCTAATGTGCCTAAGAGAATTACATTAAAGAACTTATGAAGATAGTTGTTTGAATTTAGTTTATGAATTAGAGGCCCATCTCCTATAACATGTAGATTCACTTTCAATTTAAGTTTTTTAGCAGCTTCGCTTAATTTTAATATTAAATAATTCAGAATATTAATTTTAAAATCACAAATTCTTCCTATCCATGAAAAATTTAATTCGGTAAAATCTTTATTTAATACTTCCTCTCTTTTTACTCCATTGGAACAAGCAATTGGTAAAAAGGAAACATTGCTAATATCAGTTGATAAAAAAAAATTGGTGGTATTTAAATTTGACGAATCCATAAATGAAAGACTATTTAATTGAATCGCATTTTCTACAAAATCTCTCATTAATTTAAGCTTTCTTTTCCAAAATATTGATAGTATGTTTCTGTATATATTTGGATAATATTTACGAACTATTACAAATGGATAAAGATTAGGTGTCAAATTATCAGGATATAAATTCCAAAACATAAGCCTTGTATTGGTGGAAAACTGAATTTCAGGTCTCATTGCAAAAGGTAAAATAGATTGCATAATAACGATATCTAAATCTATAAATAATGGTTTACTCGTTTCAAATATAATTTTCTCTATTTTATCATTTTCTTTCAAAGAACTTGACATATAACCATCTTCAAAATCAATAATAGATATTTTAAATTGATAGTTTTGTGAAAAATAATTTGCTAAATTCAAAAAAAGAACTGGAACACCACTTACTTCATGATATGGGAAAAAAAAAGCAATTGTTTTAATACTCATTTATACTAGTTTTATAATAACGGCTTTTATTCTGTTTATGTAGTTAATTAATTTTGAGTCACTTATTATAAAAGCAGTATTCTTTCAATTCATTTTCAATTTTTTTGATTGTTAACTGATCATGAAATTTTTTATGGATACCAATGTTTTTAAGTGATTTCTCATAATTATATTCAATACAATCATGAAGAGAAAAATCTTCTGGAAAAACCTTCGTAAATTCAATTACTTTTTTAGCTTCTATTTCAAATGATGTTAAAAACGATTCAAATTGAACATATAAAACATTTTCTAATTTATGTGAATTTTCATGAAACATTAATCGCATTTTTTTAAAAAGATAAATAAATTGATCAACATCATAAAGTACATCTTTTGAATTAAATAAATCTGTAAAAGAATCTCGAGGGTCTCTTCCAACTACTATACATTTTGTGTTTCCTATTAATTCTTTATAAGAATTAATAGCAGTAGGATCAATTGCCTGATCTATAATAAGATAATTATCAGTATTATCAGACATATCTATGAACAAATTATTTAATAATTTGTTCATAGATATGTCAAATTCTTCAATAGAAACTGGAATTAATCTTTGATCAGAGCTTATCTTAAATTTTAATTTTCGTAAAACCTTCCATAAAATCTGTGAAAAATCACTTTTATGGTATTTAAAAACAAAAGCATCGGACCAATATTTACTAGACACTATTTCTTCAATAAAAATATTTATGTGTTCCAAAAAGGTATCATCTGAAAGATGATTATAGTTCATTCCAAAGTTTATATTATTTTTCCTTGCCAACACATTGCAAAAACGTTTGAAACGTTTCAAAGTAATATCTATGTTCATATAATTCCCCTGCCCAATAAAACTATTTCGTAAGTTTAATAACCCATCTACATCTTTTAATAACCTAAATTCAACTGGTGAAAATACAGTACTATTTGAGGAATTTAGAAAATCAATTATTAATCCTGATCCACTATAACCAAATCCGGAAACAGAAATTAAATTTGTACTAAATTTTTGATTCATTTAATTTTATTTAATTATTTATAAAAAATTTAGAAAATCCTCAATTGAAAAAAGCCTAGGATTATTTTTCATCCTTTCTGAATTAGCCATCTTAAGACTTTTAACGACTGTATCATGATTAATATCTAAAGCTTTAAAACTTGCATTAATACCAATTTTATTTAAGAACGTTTTCAATTCTAATTCAACTGATTCAGGAGAACTTATTGCTAGTAAATGACTAATCTCACTTATTTTTTTCTTGACAAATATTGAGCCTCTTTTATCAATACAATTATTATCATCCACCATATAATTGTAAGAAAAAAATGAAGGTAAAAAAAAAGCTACTGAATGACCATGGGGAATATTATATTTTTCTGTAAAGAAATACGATAAGGCGTGTGCTCCTGTAGTTTTTGTAATATTAATTGCTTTTCCTGCATAGTTAGACCCCTCAGCAATTCTCTCCAAAGCTATCTTATCTCCTTCAATGGATGGAATCAAATTTTGCCAGATTAAGTTAATTGCCCTTTCGGCATAATTCAAAGATTCTTTATTCGAATTGATACTCCAATAGGACTCAATTCCTTGTGATAGTGCATCAAACCCTGAAACAGCCATTTGATATTTAGATTGTCCTTGTAACAGATTTGAGTCAACAATTGCAAAATCTGGAAGAATAGATTTATCAGAATAGGAATTCTTGACACCATTTATGTAAACCACAGCAAAATGAGTAGATTCGCTTCCAGTGCCAGCTGTAGTAGGTATAGCTAATAAAGGTAACGAGTCATTAAATTGATCTTGACTATTACTTTTAATAAAAAGATACTTAATAACTTTAGCAGCATCAATAACACTTCCCCCACCAACAGCAATAATTAATTCCGATTTACTTTCAATTAATTTTTTTAAACCTAATTGCATTTCATCCAATTTTGGATTAACACAAAAATCATCAAACTCAGTAACATTATGATTAGATAATATTTTTGAAAATAACTTTTGAGCACCACATTTAACATATGACTGCTTTCCTCTTACCAAAAATATTTTTTTAGAAGAATGATTTAAAAGTATCTTTTCTAGTTCAAAAACAGAACCTGGATAAACAAACTCCTTCATTATTTCTGCTGGATTCTTTTCATGAAATTAATTTTATTTTCCTTTGGCGATACTGTTGGTCTTCCAAGATTCTTTCTAGCCCCTTTATTTACTATAATCTCTAACAAACAAGGTCCTTGCTCTTTTTGGAAATTCATAAAAATCTCATTAAACTCATTAATTTTTTCTATTCTAAAGACTTTAGTATAATTGAATGATTTAGCTATTTTTCCAAAGTCAATATCAAAACCAATAGTAGGTTGACCACCAACTGAATCATGTGCTCCATTATTAAATATAATATGCTTAAAATTTTCTATTTTCAAATCACCTATAATTCCTAAAGAACCTGTATGCATCAAAACTGCACCATCTCCATCAAAACAATAAACTGTTTTTTCTGGTTTAGCCAATGCAATTCCTAAAGCTATTTGATTAGCATGTCCCATACCTCCTACAGTCAGGAAATCTCTTTCATGTCCTTGATTATTTCTAGATCTAAATTCAAACAGCTCTCTAGATGTTTTTCCTGTAGTTGCTACTACTATATCTGAATCATATAACAATTCAGTTGATTTAATAATGGCTTGCTCTCTTGTTAAATCAAAATTAGTTTTTAACTTATTTTTTAAAGAATATGGCTCAAATGTTCCTTTTTTGACTAGAATTGCAAAAGGTGTATTGTTAGTTTTAGCATGTTCAACTGAATCCTTAATTATTTTATCTATATCTAAAGTTTGATTAGAAATAATTACGTGAGGTATGTCTAAAACTTTTAATAATGTCTCACTTACTTCTCCTTGTTTCACATGTTGAGGTTCATCTTTTACACCTGGTTCTCCTCTCCAACCAATAAGGAGTAACATCGGAATACTATAAACTTTAGGATCAGCTAGAGATAATAATGGATTTATTGTGTTTCCAAAACCCGAATTTTGCATGTATACTAATGGAAGTTTACTTGTAGCTAAATAATAGCCTGTTGCAAGTGCGACAGCTCCCCCTTCATTAGCGGATATTACGTGCTTTTCTACAGTTGCGTTGTCAGAGATATAAGAACAAATATCTTTGAGTAATGAATCAGGAACACCCGTGTAAAAATCTATCCCATTTTGATCTAAAGATTCGTAAAATTCTTTTGTTTGTATCATTTTGTTCCTGGGATTAATTCTAAAATTTCTTTTATAGACATGCAAGTATCGTCTAGTTCGGAAGTTCTTTTATTTTTTAGTATTGTTTTTGCAACATTTTGCATCGACGGAAAAGAAGCTCTAAGTAAATGGTTTGCATAAATTACTATATTTGCACCCCATTCAATTAACTCTTCTTCTTTAATATGATTATAAGAAGATGGCACTACAACAATCGGAGTTGTGGTGTTTTTATCTCTAAAATTTAAACAGAATGATTTTATATCATCACCACTTTTGTCTTTACTGTGGATCATTACTGCATCTGCACCTGCCTCTACATATGCATCTGCTCTTTCAATTGCATCTTCCAAAGTATCCCCAAGAATGAAGCTTTCAATTCTTGAAATTATCATAAAATCATCAGTAATCTGAGCGCTTTTACCCATGCGTATTTTATGGCTAAAATCTTCGATTGTATCTCTTGTTTGAGGTACTGCTGTTCCAAATAAAGAATTCTTTTTTAATCCAGTTTTATCTTCAATTATGATTGCAGAAATACCCAATCTTTCTAAAGTTCGTACTGTGAATTGAAAATGCTCTGGTTTACCTCCTGTATCACCATCATATATCATTGGTTTAGTGGTAGATTCTAACATGTCGTTTATACCTTGTAGCCTAGTAGTTAAATCTACTTGTTCAATATCTGGCTTTCCTTTAGACGTAGAGTCAGTTAATGAACTTGACCACATGCCATCAAACTCCTCATTAATTCCATTTTCGTCAAGATGTGAAGTTTTTTCAATTATTAGACCTGTAAGCCCACTATGAGATTCTAAAATTCTTACTAATGGTTTTGCGTTTATTAACCTTCTTAATTTACTTAATCTAACATTTGGTGTAGTTCCAATATCTTTTAATGATGCATTCAGCATTGTAGAAGAAATACCCTCAGTATAAGAAGGTTCAATAAGTTCTCCCCCCCATTCTTTTATTGTATCAATTACTTTGTTTCTAACCGTCGATTGAATTCCAGTCTTCCAATCATCACCATGTACAACGTAATCTGGCCTAACCTTCAATAAGTTTTGAGTATAATCTAATGTATCTTGAGAAATGACAGCTTGAACACCTTTAATACTTTCAACTGTTTTACTTCTAATCTCATATGAAAGAAAAGGTAATCTTTTATAGGATGCTATTGCTTTATCTGTCAAAACTCCGACAGTAACATCTCCATACTTAGAAGCTTCCTTAATAATGTTTAAATGACCAATATGTAAAATATCGGCACTCATGGCAACATATACTTTTTTCATAATTTTATTTTTTTTTAATGTAATTAATTTATGGTTGTTTTATTTCTTATTTATGCAAACAATATGTTAAAATGGAATAGTTTTATATATAAAAAAGAGTAATAAATTATTCCATTAACTAACATTGAAACTCTCTAATATTCATTAAGGATTTTAATTATTCTGTCAATATCTTTTTTAATCATAACGGGACTTAAAGGCAATGATAAAACTTCATTATGTATTTTTTCTGTAATTGGTAAACTTAAATTATGAAATTTGACATAAGCTTGTTGTTTGTGTATTGGAATAGGATAATGAATGAGTATTTGAATGTCATTCTCTTTTAAATATTCCTGTAATCTATTCCTCTTCTCTGTTCTGATCACAAATAAGTGCCAAACATGTCCTTCTTCTTCAATGACAGTTGGTAGAATTATATTATCATTTTTAATTTTATTAAGATAATAGTTTGCTAATTTACGTCTATTGTCAATATCGTCTTGAATATATTTTAATTTTACATTTAAAAAAGCGGCCTGAATTTCATCTAGTCGAGAATTTAAACCTTTATAAATATTTTCATACTTCTTTTCAGACCCATAATTTCTTAATGCTGAGATTGTTCTCGCTAAATCCTTATCATTAGTCGTAACAGCACCAGCATCACCTAAAGCTCCTAAATTTTTTCCAGGGTAAAAACTATGACCGGCTGCATCACCAATACCTCCAGAAATTTTATCATTCCATTTAGCACCGTGTGATTGCGCAGCGTCTTCAATCAGTTTTAAATCATGCCTCGAACAGATTTCTAGCATTTCATCATCAATAGAATTTTGACCATAAAGATGAACTGTTAGTATTGCTTTTGTTTTATCTGTAATTGCAGCTACAATTTTGTTTGAATTTAAATTATAGGTTTCTAAATTTGGTTCTACAAAGACTGGAATTAAATCATTATCAGAAATAGCCAAAACAGAAGCAATGTAGGTATTAGCTGGAACAATTACTTCATCTCCTTTACTCATTATACCTAACTCAATATATCCTTTAAAAATTAATCTTAAGGCATCTAAGCCATTTGCAACACCTAAAGCAAATTTAACATTACAAAAAGCAGCATAACTTTGTTCAAAGGTTTTTAATTCTTTACCCATTAAATACCAACCTGAATCTACTACTCTTGAAGCTGCCTCCTTTAGTTCATTATTGTATTGGGTATTTATTTTTTTTAAATCTAAAAATTTAATCATTTTCTACTAGACGTTTATTAATAAACAAATATTTTTTTTCCGTGGACTTACTTACTAATTCCAAATCAAGCAAATCACCTTTATCAGAAATATATCCTATTTTTTTTCCAGGATTTCCTGCCCAAACTTCGTTTTTACCAACTTTCTTTGTTATTACGGTACCGGCTCCTATTAGCGCAAACTCGCCAATTTCGTTTCCTGCAATTATTGTTGCATTTGCACCAACAGAGGCTCCTTTTTTAATAAGTGTTTTTTTAAATATTCCAGGATATTGTTTTGATTTTGGAACTAAATCATTTGTAAATGTAACGTTAGGACCTATAAAAACATTATCCTCTAAAGTAACACCATCCCAAATTTGAACTCCACTTTTTATCGTAACATTATTTCCGATTTTAACACTATTTTCTATAAACACATGAGCATTGATGTTACAATTCTCTCCAATAACTGCATCTTTTAAAACAACAACAAATTGCCATATAGTAGTATTACTGCCAATATTATTACTTTGTACATCTGATGATAGGTGAATCATTTTTTCTTTATTTTTAAAAATTCATTATAATTTCTTATGTAATCTTTTTCATCATATTTATCCGAAGCTAAAACCAAACATATTGAACCTGAGGAAAAATTAATTTCTGAAGCCCAAATTCCCGGCGGAATATGTAATCCTCTAAACGGCTGATTTAATATTACTGTTTTTTTTTCATTTCCGTCATCCAATTGAACTTCAAAGCTCCCTGATGTTGCCACTAATAATTGGTGACATTCCTTATGAGCATGTGCTCCCCTGTTTTCACCTCCTGGAATGTCATAGAGATAAAAAATTCTGCTTACACCAAAAGGAATATTAATATTATTTTCAATAGCTGTTATATTACCCGCTCTATTTTTAATTTTTGGTAACTCAATCAAAGAACAATCATCTATTGTATTATTTCTTAACATGCACATTTAATTTTTTGTATTCGTTAAAGTTTCTAATGTAATCGTTCTGATCATAGGGAATAGAAGACACTATAAGTGCTAGTGCGTTAGTTGAAAAATTTTCAACTCTACGCCATAGCATATTAGGCACATATAAACCGTGATATGATCTATTTAATGAATGCTTAACCTCTTTTTTGCCATCATTTAAAACCACATCAAAACTTCCAGAAAGGGCAATAATAAATTCATGTGATTTTTTAAACGCATGGCTTCCTCTAATTTCACCTCCAGGCACATCATAAATCCAATAGATTCTTTTAATTTCAAATGGAACATGAATATTAGATTCTAAAAAACTTAAATTTCCTCTTGAATCCAAAATTTTAGGCAAATCTATTATTTTTACTTTTTCAATCATTCTTGTGCACATTTTTTAATATAAATACCATACTCACTTTTCCCATATTTTTCAGCAACCTCTAATGCTTGTTCGCTTGATATAAAACCATGTAAAAGAGCTATCTCTTCAATGCAAGCTATCTTTTTATCAGTCCGTTTTTCAATCACACGTACAAATTCAGTTGCAGCATCTAAAGAGGATATAGTCCCAGTGTCTAACCAGGTCATCCCCCTTGTCATAATACCTACTTCCAGTTTAGCTTGATCTAAATACATTTGGTTTAGTGTAGTAATCTCTTTTTCTCCTCTTTCTGAAGGTTCTACTTTTTTTGCAAATTCAACTACACTATTGTCATAAAAATAAAGTCCTGGAATCGCATAATTTGATTTTGCTTTTACCGGTTTCTCTTCTAAACTTATTACCTTATTATTATTATCAAACTGGACAACACCATAACGTTCTGGATCACTAACAGGGTATGCAAAAACAGCTGCACCAGAAATATTTGTCATACTTCTGAGTAAACTTCCAAAACCACTTCCATAAAAAATATTATCTCCTAATATCAAAGCTACTTTGTCTTTACCTATAAAATTTTCTCCGATGATAAAGGCTTCTGCTAATCCATTAGGTTCAGGTTGTATTGCGTATTCAAATCTACAACCAACTTGAGATCCGTCACCTAATAATTTTTTATATGAATTTAAATCATGTGGAGTACTAATAATTAGTATTTCTCTAATACCAGCTAGCATCAATACTGAAAGTGGATAATAAATCATTGGCTTATTGTATACTGGCAATAATTGTTTACTAACAGCTATAGTTACTGGATACAGTCTTGTGCCTGACCCTCCTGCAAGAATAATTCCTTTCATAGTAATTTAATCATAATGATTTTTTCGTTTATATAGTATTAACACTTATTAAATTATTAACTTTTAAAAGGTGTGAATTTATTTAAGTAAATATTAATTTCTTCTTTTTTAAGCCCAGACAAAAATGGAACTTTTCTCAACAAAAATATTATTATTATTAAATAGAAAATAGCTGAGATAAATAAATTGTAAAGTTGATTCAATATTATATATTGTATACTATACTTACAAAATAGTGCTATAATGAGAAAAAGAATCACAACACCAACTTGATGATATATGAAAGGCATAAAAGAAAGTTTGATTTTTCTTGTAATAATTAAAAACCTAATATTTGTAACAATCAAATTTACAAATACGGTCTTTATTGCTAAGCCAAAACCACCTAAATTTAGGCCAAAATAGTTTGAAGGTGCAACCAATAGCCAGGTAGCCAACAAGCTAAATAAACTTGAAAATATAACAATATTTCTATAAGTCCCTGTTTCACTAGCTCCCATAAAAAAAGAGATTGTATACTGGCCATAAATTTGATGAAGCGGATATAATGACAAAACTTGCAATGACACAATAGCTCCTGTAAATTTATTTCCAATCATTATTTCTATTATTTCTTCTGAAAAAACACAAGTAAATAAAGAGAATGATGCCACAATAGCATACATAAACTTTAAAGATTTTTTCATTAAAATTGCAATTCTCTCAATATCATTCTTTTTTATTAAAACTGCAATTTCACGAATGAGTAGTGTTGATAATGCACCAGCAACCAACATTCCTATTGAACTAATTCGCAAAGCTAAACTAAAAAAACCTTGCTCACTAGATCCTCCAAAAATTTGAAGCATCCATCTTTCAGCAATAAGTGAAATACTTGAAAAAATTGCTACAACAATAAGGGGGTTACAATATTTCCAAAATCCTGATATTAATTGACTTGTAGTTGATGAGACGTATTCATTACTAAAATTATTTTTCCAATTTTTTTTTAATAATAAAAAACTGGCTGTTGTAATTAATATAATTACAATAATTTCTTTATAATACAAGGTATCTATAGTAAGATTATTGCTAAAAAAAAGATATACAATAATTAATACACCTAAACCTTTTAATACAATTATTAAAAATTCATTTTTAATTGTGATAACATACGCATCAGCTGCATCTTTTAATATGTTTGAGAGATGTACTCCAAAACAAAAAACAAACCCAAGCATAATATATTTAGATGAATTTTTGTTCTCCAACATGATATCTAAATCAAAGAATTTAATTGAAAAAAAAATCACTATAAGTAATATTGAAATGATAACTAAAACAACTTTTGAATAAAATTTTATTAAACCAATATCATTCGGTTTTTGAGACAGTTTGGTATAAAAAGCTCCACTAGTACCTCCATTTACAATATTAATAAGGTTGTTTATGTTAGAGTTGATCAATTCAAATAGACCAAACCCTATTGGCCCTAATGCTCTAGGTATTAGAAATGAAAATATGAAATTATAAGCTAATGCAAATACATTACTAAGTATTTTTGCTGAAAATCTAAAGGATAAACCTTTAAACTTTTTTAAATTGATTTGGTTAATCATTTTTAAAATTTAATTAGCTTGATGTCTTTTTGAGCTTGCTCAAAGTCTTCATGTTTTCCGATATCTAACCAATATTGATGAATTGGATAAGAAATCAATTTATTGCCACTTTTTATTAATGCTTGCATTAAATCTGTAGAATTATACAAAACATCTTTTGGAATCCTATTTAGTATAGCTCTTTTAATTAAATAAATACCAGCATTAGAATAATATGTATATTTTGGTTTTTCTTTAAATGAAATGACA
>TARA_B110000008_G_scaffold26663_1_pt1 | contig 15359 bp, 8 predicted proteins | sample TARA_B110000008 | Tara Oceans TARA_B110000008 (sample SAMEA4396496) | marine metagenome | biome: Westerlies Biome; feature: [DCM] deep chlorophyll maximum layer (ENVO:01000326); material: water (ENVO:00002006), including particulate matter (ENVO:01000060) such as... | depth 40 m
GCAGATATCATTGTACCAAATAATAACGGAACAACTTACAGAGGTTTGGGTGGAGATGATACCTATATCCTTTCTAATTCAATTGCAGCCAATGCAGCGATAACTATCGTTGACACAAGTGGTTCTAATACAATTCAATTAGTTGATGGTTTATCTGTAGCATCTACAAAGTTCGCAGCCGATGCTGTTCAATTGACTTTGTCCAATGGTGCTGTAGTAACGATTAATGGCGCAAGTAATTTTGACTTTGATCTTGGTGGTAACTCTACTGCCGGAGTAACTGGTTCAGTTAGTTCATTTGCAGGCTTCGCAGCTGGTGCTGGTGTTTCGACTCTTCCTGCTTCTGGTTCTGTAGACGGTGCTTCAAATGTTTCAGTAACTGGAACAAGCTGGTCAGGTGGTGCTGCTACATATACTTATACAGTTTCAAGTGACGCTTCTCAGGTTACTGAAGGTAACGCTGTTACATTTACTGTATCTTCAAGTTCTGCCGTTGCAGCTGATACATCTCTTACATGGACTGCTATTGGAAGTAATAACGGTTCTACTGTAGATAAAGCGACTGCAGCTGACTTAGATGCACAATCAGGTTCTGTAACAATTCCCGCTGGTTCATCATCAGCTACTTTCTCTGTTACTCCTGTTGCTGACGGTGTTGCTGAAGGTATTGAAGGTATCCAAGTGAGCGTATTCTCTCCCGAATCTGCTACAGTTGGAACTTCAACTGTTCTTGTAAATAACGCTGGTGCATCTTCTACTTCACAAACATTTGCAGGTACAACAGGCGTTGATAAATTTACTGGTGCATCTGGTGATGACACATTTAGTTTTACAACAACTGGAACTTTAAATAATGTTGACGTTCTTGATGGTGCTAGTGGTTCTGATTCATTGTCAGTTACTAATGCTGGCGGTGTTACATTAACTCCTAATGCTGAGAATATTGAAAATTTATCATTAACTCCTACAAGTGCAACTTTAACAGTAGATCTCAAAGATACTGCATCTACATTTGATTCAATTGTCGCAAGTACTGATGGTTCAAATAATACAGTTGTTAATAATGTTGCTGAAATGCCAGGTAAAATTGGTATTACGAATGGTGATGGTGATTTAACTGTTAATCTAAAGGCTGGGCCTGTTTCAGGCACTGCTGATGCAATCAATATTGAACTAGCTGGTGCTGGTGCAGATTCTACTATTACAATTACAGATGATTCAGCAACTGGTACGCTTGAATCAGCTACTATTAATAGTATTTCATCTGCTAATACTTTAGCTACACTAGCTTTAAATGGCGCATCTACACTTAGTGCAACTGGTGATCAATCATTAACATTATCAGCGGCCCTTGAAGCAACAGTTACTACTGTTGATGCTTCAGGAATGACAGGTGTTTCTGGTTTAACAATGAGTGCTGAGCCTGCTGCTGCTGCTATAACTATTACTGGTTCAGGCGGTGTTGATGCTTTAGTTGCTACTGATACAGGTGCTGATGTTATTTCTGCTGGTGGCGGTAATGATACTATCACATTTGGCGGTGATAACGAACTTAATGCTCTTGATACAGTTGATGGTGGTGATGGTAAAGATACCGTAACTCACAATGAAGATACGATTGTGTCTTCACAACTTGGTGGGTTAAGTAATGTTGAAGTTCTTAAAAGTGCTGCAGGATCTACTATTACTTTGACTTCAGATGTTTCTCCAACAGAGTTTAACCTAGCTAATGCTTCTAATGATGTTATTTCATTTAGTGATGACTATTCACAAGCATCTACAGTTAATCTTTATGGTGATGCAGCTTCTGCAGATACAATTACTAATAATTCTGATATTGCACTTACTGTCATTGGTACATCAACAGACTTTGCTGCTGATTTAACAACAGATTCACCATTAACTATTACTGGTTCTGCAACAGCAACAGATACTTTAGTTATTTATTCAGCTGGTGATGGTAATATTGATACTGATGGAACTGCTTCTATTACTGGTATTGATAATGTTTCCTTTAATTCAACAGTTGGTGTTACTGGCTCATATTCAGTTGCTACAAGTTTTGATTTTGGTCAATATACAACTCCTCTTACTGTTACTAATAATTTAGGTGCTCTTGATGGCGCACTAACAACTGACTTTAGTGACGGTGATACTTTAGGTACTGTTAATTATACCGGTGGTGCTGGTGTTGATATTGTTACTGGTTCAACATTAAATGATATAATTTCAACTGGTGCTGGTAATGATACTGTTACCTCAACAAGTGGTGTAAACACAATCGATACTGGCGATGGTGTTGATATTGTTAATATGGGTACTGGAACTGATATAATTTCAACTGGTGCTGGTAATGATACTATTGATGCAGGTGCTTCAGACCTATTAGCAAATGATGTTGTTGATGGTGGTGAAGGTACTGATGTTTTAACATACGCGGCTAATTCAATTGCCGATGAATCTGTATTTGGTGGTCTTACTAATGTCGAATCTATTAAACCTTTAGGTGCTAACACTGCTGCAATGGCCTTAACTATGAATGGTAATATGGGTCCAAAGATTGTTGATGCGAGTGATGACTCAAATCTTACACTAACTCTTAAAGCTGGTGTAACTGATGCTATTACAGTCAAATTAGGTTCTGATGTAGGTTCTAATGATGACAATGTAGTAAACGGTGGAGCCGGTATGGCGAATACTGATCTAACTGTTACTTCATTAGATCCAGATGCATTTGATTCAACAACAGGTATTACTGGTGGTACGGGTACAGATACTATTTCAATTACGATGGTTGGTAGTGGTACTGCTGATCTTTCAGGTTCTACAGGTATTGATGTATTAAATATTAATGATTTCACAACTAATGCAACAATCATTGTTACCGCTGGTGCAAACGGTAGCACTCCTTTAACAGTTAACGCAACATCACAAGATGCTGGTGAGACCATGGACTTTAATGGTGCAAATTCAACAGTTGGCGTTACTCTTAATGCTGGTGCTGGCGCAGACTCACTTGACGGTGGTTCCGGTGGCGATGTAATTTATGGTAATGCAGGTATCGATACAATTGATGCACAAGGTAATTCTGCTGTAACTGGTGCTGACGCTATTTATGGTGGTGCTGGTAATGATATTATCAATGTTTCAACAGGTGAATCTGAGTTTTCTAACTCATCAACTACAGCTCTTGTAACTGATACAGTTGACGGTGGTGCAGGTACAGATACTTTAGAGTTCAAAGATGCTGCTGCGACCCTTACGAAAGCTGAATTAGGTAATATTAGTAATATTGAATCACTAAAATTATATACTGGTTCATCAATTACGCTTAGTGATGATTTCTTAACGAATAATCCTGGTGTTTCAATTACATTAGTTGCTGGTACAATTTCACCAGGAGCTGGTACTACTGCAGATCCAACTATTACTTTACCGCTTAACTATATTGCTGGTAATGGTAATATCAAAGTTACTGGTGGTACTGCAGATGATACATTCGGTACTGCAAATAGTGCTTTAATTGATGTTTCTGACACTATCGATGGTGGTGCAGGTACTGATACCATTAATGTATATAATGATAGTGGTTTTGGTTTAGCTTCTACGAGAGCAACTGGTGAATCTGTTACTCTTGCTCTTGATATTTATCATACAAATATTGAGAATGTTACAATTGTCGACTCTGCTGATGATGAAAGTGCTGGTGATGTTACTGTAACAATTGCTGCTGCATTTACTGGTACAGCCCTTACAATTGATGCTTCATCATTGGATCAAAATCCATTAAGTACGGCTGCTGAAATACTTACAGTTACACAAAACACAGCGGATACTGCTGCTCTTACAGTAACTGGTGGTTCCGGTGGTGACTCACTTACATCTGGTGCTGCTGCCGATCACCTTTCAGGTGGTGCAGGCGCAGATACTTTTGTATCAAGCGCTGGAAACGATAGTATTTATGGTGGTGCTGGTAATGATATTATTAATGCAGGTGCTGGTAGAGACTACATTGAAGCTGGTGATGGTAATGACCAAATTACAGTTACAACAGATTCAGACTTTGAAGTTTCTGGTGGAACTGAAACAGTTGACGGTGGTACGGGTTCTGATACTCTTACCTTCCAATCAGCTGCCGCGCATGATATTAGTTCAGCGGAATTAGGTAATGTTAAAAACGTTGAGTTCATTGAAATCCATTCTGATACTGGAGAAAATCAATCAACAATCGGTCTAAGCGATACTGTTCTTGCTAATAATGGTGGTTCAATTACAATCCTTGGTAACTCTAATGGCCATGCTAACTCAGATCATAAAATTGATGGTGCTGCTGTTGGTACTGGTACTATTAGATTTATTGCGAAAGGTAATACAACTGGTAAAAATGATACCTTAATTGGTGGTGCTGGTGATGATACCTTACAAATAGGTTTCAGTACGGCTACTGCTCCTGGTGCTGGTGGTATTGACGTTGAGCTTGAAGCTGGTGATGTATTTACTGGTAATGGTGGTACTGACGTTATTGAGTATTGGAATGTCGGTGATAATTTAGCTGCTAACCCAACTGAGGGTCAAGGTGATATTACTGCTACAATCGATTTTGATAATATTACTGGTGTTGAAAAAATTGTCGTTATGGATAGTAATGGTCCTGGTACACAAGGAACTGCTGATCCAATTACAACTACAATTGCAGCCTTATCAGCTACAACTACAAAAATGCCAACTACCTTTGAGTATGATGGTTCAATAATTGTAGATACTGCAGATGATCAAGACTTCAACTACAATAATACAACTAGTGCTGATAATGATGCTCTAACAACAGACTTTACAATTACAACTGGTGCTGGTGATGACTCAGTTGGTGGTTCTGGTGGTGATGATACCATTACTACTGGTGGTGGTGCCGATGTTGTATTTGGTGGCGGAAGATCAGATACTATCGATGGTGGTGCTGGTGCTGATACTATTTATGGTGGTGATGAAACTGCTCTAACTGGTGGAGGTGACAGTATCTTAGGTGGATCTGGTGATGATATTATTGATGGTGATGCTGGTGCTGATACTATTTTAGGTGGTGATGGTGCTGATATTATTACTGGTGGTACTGGTGCTGATATCCTTACTGGTGGATCCGGTGCTGATGTATTTACATTAAGCGGTTCTACTGAATCAGGTGGATCAAGTATTGATACTATTACTGATTTTACAACAGGTGCTGATACTATCAGAATTACACAAACTGCTACAGAAATCACTGCTACTTCAGTTGAGTTTAACGCTGCTGACTTAGGCGATGTTGATACATTTGCTGAAGTTGAAGCGATACTCTCTGGTAAGGTTGGTGAAGCTGTTTATGTTAAAGATACAGCTCAATTAGTAATCGACTTAAATGGTGACGCTAATATTAATTCTAACGATATAAGAGTTAATCTTACTGGTACAACTGCTTATGATAATGCAGATGTTGTTTATACTATTGGTCTAGATACTGCTTCTGCACGTTCTTATACATTAAGTGACGGTGCAGATATTGTTACAGGTACTACTGATGTCATAATTGATACCATTAATGCTTTAGGCGGTAATGATAACATTGCATCAGGTTCTGGTGCTGATATTATCAATGGTGGTGCTGGTAACGATATTATCGATGGTGAAGTTGGTGTTGATGTTATAACTGGTGGTGCAGGTAACGATACTATAACTCTTACTGATAATGAGCTTGATACTTGGACAGCATCTGCTGCAACAGCTACAGCTCCTTATGTTGCTGTCAATACTGGTAGTGATACCGTTGTACTTGGTGGCGGCGGCGCTGTTGATCATGGTCAGTTTGATCTTGATCCTCTATCCAGTGTTGCTATGGCTAACACAGGTACTTCTGGTTGGTTATCAATTGAAGGTGATGTATCTGATGCCATGACTGTTAATTCAGATGCTACAGCTGGTGTTGCTTTAGCTGGTAAAATTCTTGCCGTTGATAATGCTGATCTAACCGCTACAGCAGCTGAAATTGCTGGTTTAATTGAGACAACTACAACTGGATCTGGTGGTACTGATGATAATTATCTTTCTCTTGCTGATAATAGTGCTGGTGTAATTGTTCATGGTGATACTGCCGATGCTAACACTGTTGTTACTATTTGGTGGGTTGATAATGCTCTTGATGGCGATGGTACAGATGTTACTGCTGCTGATGTTCACTTACTTGTTACAACTTCAGCTAATGTTGATCTTGATACAATGTTTGGTGCTCAGTTCATCGTTTAATCTGGGTAAAATAAAAAAATTAAGGGGAACTTTATGTTCCCCTTTTTTATGTAATGAATAAATTTTCAATAGATACTGGTAAACTTTTAGATATTATTTACAACAACTCTCAATCTATTAGAGGCGTTCAAGATCCTCATATTGTTTCCTTCTCAAAATTTATATTTTCTGAAGTAGATATTGATTCATTTTTAGATTTACAAAAATTTTATAAAAGTAATTCAAATATAGATTTTGTAAATTTTCTCTATTGTTTAACTATTTATTTTTTAGAAGAAAAAATCCTGAATGATTCAATAAATTTTGTTAATGTGCTTAATGATACTAATTTTAAAAATAAAAAAATTAAATTGATACTAAATGATCTAAGTTCATTTGTATCTAAGCCAAATATTAAAACCTTAAAGAAAATTAAAAGTTATGATATTGGTGATGAGTATAGCAATTTATTAATTGCCGTTAGTTTGAGCAAAACTAATTTTAACATTAATAAGTCTTTCAAAATTTATACTGATTTAAATGATTACTTTTCATTAACCGAAAACAATCTTACACCAATTAATGATAATTCAATTGATAATTTTATTAATAAGAAGGGACTTTTCTCTATTTTTTATTTTTGTAAGTATTCTAATTACTTAGATAGAGATAATTATAAAATTTTTTTAAAATCATTCATAAATCAAAATATTTTTAATGGTTTTATTTTACATCAATATTTAATAACTTTTTATAATTCAGATGATTTTATAATTAAATTTTTTAGTACGTTTAACAAGTTCTTATCATTATTACCTAGCCGTTTTATAATGAGCATATCTCAATTTATCTTACTTTTTTATTATCTTAATAATGATTATAACTCAATCGAGAAATGGTTTGATCAATTCAATGATAGAATTAAAAATAATCTAATAACTAAAGATGTCCAAGGTTCATTTAATTGGATTATTGAAGATAATAATTTTGAGCCCGTTGATTATAGGTCTAGTCAACTAAACTCTCGATTTTATATTAATGCCGTTAACAAATTATCATCTTATAGATTTTTAAATTCTAATTTTTATATTAACGAAAATAAGGGATTCAAAATTAATGTTTTCGGAGGATCCCAGATACTACCTTTTTGTAATTTAAAATCTGATAAATTTTATATAAATGCCCTTTTTCAATACAATAACATATTTTCTAATCATGACTCATCTTATGACTTAAGTGAGTATAAATTGAGTAATTTTTCCAATAATAGTGATATAAATATTTTTATTTTTGATTATGAGCATTTTTCATCTATTAATAGAAAAGAATTTATAGCTTCTATTTTAAAAAATATTAAAAATAATAAGATTGTTAAAAATACCTATTTATTTTCAACTCCATTACCTTCAGTTTCTTCACATCGATATCTTGATGGTTACGAGGTTATGGATAAGGTTAATTTATTTAATACTGATTTAAAAAATATGACTAAAGCTTCAAAAATAAAATACATTGATATAAATTCTTTTCTTATGAAAGAAAAAGATTTTACTTCGACTAAAGATTTATTGTGTAGTTATTTTATCAAACCAGATTTTATTTATAAAATCATAAATGAAAATGTTTTATAAGCTATGACTAATAATTTAAATGATAATATCTGGTCTATTTATTATGAGAATGATGCCTATTCTGTATCTAAAAATAAAGTAATGGGCCGTCAAGCTGCTGGTAATTCGTTACTAAAGGCGTATGCCAAATCAAGCTTTTCAAATATCGGTGTTTATGCAAGCAATGAGTCATCTTTTAATGATTTTACTTCTACTTTTCAAAAGCTACTACCGCCAAAATCTCAAAAAAAATTAACTTATATTCCTTGGGGTAATCCTAAAAAATTATCTAATTATGGTGGTTTATATCACCCTGCGCCGGATTTTTCGCGCTTTACAAATCAAAGGTACTCCCTAGGTCATAATAGTTATAGTGTTGTAGGAATAACTCATACTACGGCATCACAAAAAGCTATAGATTCAATATTAGATTTATATACTGAACCCGTAATGCCCTGGGATGCCCTAATATGCACTTCAAAGTCAGTTAAGAATTCAGTTAATAATTTATTTGATGAATATTTTAATATTCTTAAAAATAGAATAGGCGCCTCAAAGAAGCCTAACCTTGAATTACCTGTAATACCTCTAGGTGTTCATTTAGATGAATATAATTTTAGTGGAGATCAAAAAAATATAAACCGTAAAAATCTTAAAATATCACCTAATGATATTGTTATCTTATTTTTAGGACGTTTAAGTTTTCATGCTAAAGCTCATTATATACCAATGTATTTAGCTCTTGAAAAAGCCCAAGATAGCCTTCCTAAGGATGTAAAGATTCATTTAATTCAAACTGGATGGTTCCCGAACGAAACTATTGAGAAAATGTATAAAGACGATGCTTATCGGATTGCACCAAATGTTTCATTTCATTTCTTAGATGGTCGCGTTGATAATAACAAGAAAGTATCTTTTAGTGTATCTGATATTTTCATTTCATTAGTTGATAATTTTCAAGAAACATTTGGATTAACTCCTTTAGAGGGTATGGCCGCTGAATTACCTGTTATTGTAAGTGATTGGGATGGGTACAAGGATACAGTTAGGAATGGTATTGATGGTTTTAGAGTTCCATCTGCCTCGATGGAATCAGGTAATGGGTATAATTACTATGAAAATTATTATTTTGGTATAGATAGTTATGATCATTATATAGGTAGAACAAGTCAGACAGTATCAATAAATATCAATGATTGCATTGATAAATTAAAACTTCTTATAAATGATAAGGATTTAAGATTGAAATTAGGTAAAAATGCAAAAGAACGAGCTAAACAGTACGATTGGTCTAATATTATTAATCAGTATTCTTTATTAAAAAAAGAACTTGATAAAAAAAGAGACTTAAGTAAAAAAAGTAATCAAGAATTTCTTAAACCAATTAAAATTCAGGATCCGTATACCTTTTTTAATGATTATTCATCGTTTAATATAAATTATAATACAGTTATTAAAAAGAATAAGGGTATTAATAAAATAGATTTAGATGACTTTTATAAATTTGAAAGTGTTTCTTTTTTAAAAAATATTGCTCCGGATGTGTTAATATTAAAAAATATCTTAAAATATATAGATATTAATAATGAAGCTCTTTTAATAGACTTAATAAATGAAATTGAGTTAGATGAGTTCATCGCTTATCAAGCAGTTTTATGGCTATCAAAATATGGATATTTAAATATAAGGGAAGGAATTGATAAAAAATAAACAAAAAATCCTATTTGTTCATCAAAATTTCCCTGGCCAATATAAGCATATAGCTAAGGAACTAGTTAATCTTGGCTATGATGTTCATACATTATCAATTACAAAATATACTGATAATAATATGACAAATCATCATTATTCACTTTCTGCCAATTCTACCGAAAATATTAATTCTTGGGCAATAGAATTTGAGTCGAAAATGATTAGAGCAGGTTCTGCTGCAAGAAAAGCTATGAAAATTAAGGAGGAGGGTCTTTATCCTGACTTAATTATTGGTCATCCTGGTTGGGGTGAGACATTTTTTCTTAAAGAAGTATGGCCAGAGTCTAAAATTTTAACCTATGTTGAGTTTTATTATAAAACAAAAAATAGCGACATTGATTTTGATCCAAAGCTATTAGAAGATGATCTTAAAAGAGATTTTGATCAATTTTATTCTTACACTAAATTTAAGCTAGCTGCTAGAAATGCACCTTTTATTTCTGCTTATGCGACTAGTGATTTTCTAATGTCGCCAACAAATTATCAAAAGAATTTAGTACCTAAGAATTTGTCAACCAATATAGAAGTAATCCATGATGGAATAGATACTAATATTCTTAAGCCCAATAATGATGCAACATTTGATTTCGATGGAAAGATATTAACTAAAAAAGATAATATTATTACTTATGTAGGAAGATCGCTTGATCCTTATAGGGGGTTTCATATTTTTATGCGTGCTCTACCAGGTATTCTAGAAAAGAACCCTAATGCTTATGTTCTTATAGCCGGTAACGAAAGTACTCATGGATATGGCTCGCCTCCTCCAAATGGTAAAACATTTAAAGATTTATTTTTTTCGAGTATTGAAAATCAGATAGACGCCTCCAGAGTTAAATTTTTAGGTCATGTTGAATATAAAGATTTTATTAATTTGATGCAATTAACGACTGTTCATATTTATTTGACATATCCTTTTGTATTGTCTTGGTCAATTCTTGAGGCGATGAGTTGTGGTGCATTGGTAATTGGCTCTAATACAGCTCCTGTTTTAGAAGTAATCGAGGATAAAAAAAATGGGCTTATAACTGATTTTTTTGATTTTAATTTGCTTACTGATAATGTTACTAAAGTATTGAATAATAGAGATAATTATAAAAATATTTGCAATAATGCAAGAAATACAATTATAAAAAAATATGATCTAAAAACTGTATCTCTACCTGCTCAATTAAATTTAATAAAAAGAGCTTTAAAATGAAAGTAGAAAAAATATTTAATGATGTTCTTTTGATAAAAAATAATACCTTTGATGACTCTAGAGGTTTTTTTCTAGAGTTGTTTAATTTGAAAATTTTTAAAGATAAAAAAATTCCATACGATTTTGTTCAGGATAATTTATCTTTTTCTTTGAAAAAAAATACTATCAGAGGCTTGCATTATCAAAAACCTCCTTTTGACCAATCTAAGCTCATTTCATTAATTAGGGGTTCAATACAAGATGTTTTTATCGATATTAGACCAGGTTCTAGAAACTTTGGAAAATATAAATCTATTATTTTAGATCAGTCTGGGGATTCTATTTATATTCCAAAGGGTTATCTACATGGTTTTTGTACTTTATCTGACGAAACAATCATTAAATATAAAGTTGATAACTTTTATAATAAAAATTCTGAAACAGGGATATGTTGGGATGATGATTTTTTAGATATTAACTGGAATCTCTCAACCAACAACCCAATACTTTCTGAGAAAGATTCTAATTTACTTTCATGGGAAGAGTTTATAAATAATTTAGAGCTTATTAATGACTAAAAAAATATTAGTAACAGGTGGTTCAGGCTTTATTGGTTCGGAGGCTATAAGGACTCTTACTTCATTGGGTTACAATGTTTTTAATATTGATAAGCTCACTTATGCTTCTTCAAATGAGTCTTTAGAATTAGTTAATAAAAACAATTATACTTTCTATGAAGGTGATATAGCTGATGAAGTTACTATTTCTAATTTTATTAAAGAAATATCACCTGAATGTATTTTAAATTTTGCCGCAGAGTCCCATGTTGATAGATCTATCGAAGATGCAGATGATTTTATTAATACAAATATATTAGGTACTTATAATTTATTAAAATACTCATCAGAGATTTTATCTAATTTAATATCCGATAATGATTTTAGATTCATTCATATATCTACAGATGAGGTTTATGGCTCATTAGGATTTGATGATGAGCCATTCAATGAAGACAGTAGTTTTAAGCCCAACAGTCCTTATTCCGCCTCAAAAGCTTCCTCCGATATGCTTGTTAGATCATGGATAAAAACATATAATTTTCCAGCTATAATAACCCATAGTTCAAATAATTATGGTCCCTGGCAGTTTCCAGAGAAACTAATACCTCGGTCTGTCCTTTGTGCTTTAAATGAGGAACCAATTCAGATATATGGTGATGGTTCAAATATTAGGGATTGGATCTTTGTCGAGGATAATGTGAGAGCCATTATTGAACTAATGAAAAGTGGTAATATTGGAGAAACATATAATATTGGAAGTGAAAATGAGGTTTCTAACATAGGTCTAGTAAAAGAGATTTGTAATATTTTAGATGATATAAAGCCTAGAAGTAATGGAAGTTATTCGGATCTTATAGTCTTTGTAGAGGATAGGCCTGGTCACGACCTCCGATATGCCATAGATATCAATAAAATTACTTCTACTACCTCATGGAGACCGATTAAGAATGTTCATGAAGGCCTCAAAATATCAATTCAATGGATGATTGATAACCGCTTATGGTTATTAAAAAAAGCTACTGATAAAAGAAGACTTGGTTTAAAAAAGAAATAAAATGAGAATATTAGTTTCAGGAAAAAATAGTCAAATAGGACAAAAACTTTTTTTTTATACTAAAGACTCTTCCCATAATTTCTATTTTCTTGATTCTAATGATATGGATTTAGCCGATCCAAAAAAGATAAAAAATGTGGTTAGTCATTATAAACCAAATATTGTTATAAACTTGTCAGCTTATACTGATGTGGATGCTGCCGAGAAAAATATTAATAAAGTTGAGATAATAAATTCGTTTGGACCTAAATATCTTGCCCAGGCGTCAAATTCTATTGATGCATATTTTATTCAAATTTCGACCGATTATGTTTTCGGTAGAAATAGCTCCGGCCCTTATTCTTCATTTTCAAATACTGGTCCATTAAACGCTTATGGTTTATCAAAACTTAAAGGTGAAAAAAATGTACTTTATAGTAATAAAAAATCATTAATAATTCGTACTTCTTCTCTCTTTAGTGAATATGGTAATAATTTTGTAAAATTAGTAGCAAAAAAACTAATTCATAATGAACATTTGAGGGTAATATCAGATCAGACTATTTCAATGACTTATGTTGATGATTTTGTTGAGGCTCTTTTAGTTCTTTTAGATAAAAAAAGGTTAGATTCAGTTATTTTAAAAGAAACACCCTCTATCATACATTATACAAATGATGAATATACCACATGGTTTGATGTGGCTAATGAGATATTACACAATTTAAATAATACCTATAAATCTCTTGGAACAATAACGCCAATTCCTTATTCAGAATGGTCATCTGAGGCTATTAGGCCTAAAGATAGCAGGTTATTAATTGACTATAGTCTTTTGTCGTCTTTGAATATAAAATTGAAACCATGGAAACCTCAAATAAAAAAAGTTCTAAGTAAAATTAATTTTGATAAGGTGGATTAATGAGTAAAGTTAAAGGAATAATTTTGGCTGGTGGGGAAGGGACGAGATTAAAGCCCATGACTGACTTGATCTCAAAGCAATTGTTACCTGTTTATAATAAACCTATGATTTTTTATCCATTATCAGTGCTTATAAAGGCCAAAATAAATGATATTTTAATTATTACCAAACCTCATGAAAAAGATAGCTTTAGTAGACTTTTAGGAGATGGAAGTAAATGGGGGGTTAATATAGATTATGTTATTCAAGATAAGCCAAAGGGTATTGCTGAAGCGTATATTATAGCCGAGGATTGGCTTAACAAAGCTAAGTCATTATTACTTTTAGGCGATAATCTATTTTTTGGCGAAGGTTTAAATAATATTATAAAAAAAACTCTTACTAAGAGGAAAGGCGCTACAATTTTTGCTTATCAAGTTTCAGATCCTCACAGGTATGGAGTTGTTTCATTTAAGAGAGATGGTTCTATTAAAAATATTATTGAAAAACCAAAATCAACCAAATCTAAATGGGCTGTTACAGGAATGTATTTTTATGATGAGCTCGCACCTACAATTGCAAAACAGTTAAAACCTTCAAAAAGAGGTGAATTAGAAATTACAGATTTGAATAATAAATATTTAAAACAAGGAAATTTAGATGCGCAGTTGCTAGGAAAAGGGATTGCTTGGTTAGACACTGGGACACCTGATGCATTATTAGAGGCGTCAAACTATGTTAGGATAATTGAAGCTAGACAGGGTATTCAAATAGGAAACCCAGACTATGAATAATAGACTTTAATAAAAATAGTTAACGCTTTTATTTTTAAGGATTAATTTAAATTTTCAAAGTATGAATTAACCCAATATATAACGTATTCAATATCTTCTTTTTCCATTCTATTATGACATGGCAGTGTAATTAGCTTTTCCCATTCTGTATCGCAGACAGGATAATCTCTTTTTTGTAATAATGGTTTAAATTTATATAATGGCTTAAAGTGAACAGATGTATGAATTTTCTTTGTTGCTAAATATTCAATTAGTGGCTCTCTATGTTCGCTTGGTACTCTGCAGCAATAATATTGTACTGTTTCAGAATAAGGGGGTCTCTCGATTATAGGATTTAATTCTTTATTATATTTTGACTGAATATATCTTCTAAACTCTAAATGCTTGGGTAATTTTTTCATTTGTTCAAGGCAAATAGCTGCAATTATATCTGTCATATAGTACTTGTATCCTAAAAGATCTACTTCATAATCCCAAGCATAACCTGGTTTTCCGCTTTGTCCTTTGGTTCTACTCCATGTTGATGATACTCCAAACCAGGTCATTTCACGGCATTTCTCCGCTAATTCTTTATCATTTGTAGTAATCATACCACCGTCACCAGCAGGCATAGTTTTCACCGCTTGAAAAGACCAAACTGCGGCATCACCATCCAATCCAGCCCCTGGAAACCAACAGCTATGTGCACAGTCTTGAATAATAAATCCATTAAAGTTTTTTCTAAGATTTTTGTAATCTGCTAATACGCCCGCCTCATCTACAGATATTAGAACTTCTGAGTTCATCTTTTTATATTTAGCTACATCTTCAGGATCAATACATAAGGTATCTCTCTTAACATCCACTATATTTGACGTACAATCATTCCAAAGAGGCACCATAGCGGTAGCTATAAATGAAATAGCAGGATTAATTACATCAATTCCTTTAAACCCCATAGCTTTCATTATTAAGTCTTGCCCATGAGAATTACTTGTTACAGCAACTGCATATTTATGACCGACCATTTTTGCGAATTCTTCTTCAAATTGTTCAACTTTAGGTCCTTTACCCCACCATCCACTCTCAATAACTTCTCTGAGTGCTTCAACTTCTTCTTCTCCGCCTTTAGGACCAAGAACAGGAAGCATATTATCTCTAATTTTTATATTTTTTTTCATCATAAACACTCATAGATTTTAAAAAAGTTTTTGTCAAAGGTATGTTTGTCGCATTTATTATTTTTTATTTTCCCACAATTTATACATACCCCAAAGAGCTTCTTCAAAATATTT